>ERZ1292625.428-Hain-H41-01um-R1-428-length-64797-cov-7_pt1 | contig 64797 bp, 61 predicted proteins | sample MGYA00564400_ERZ1292625 | MGnify/ENA primary metagenome ERZ1292625 (study PRJEB36523, sample SAMEA6512639) | groundwater metagenome | collected 2019-01-08 | study: AquaDiva: Metagenomics assemblies of 32 groundwater samples | reverse complement strand
GAATCTAACATTTTTTTGGTAGCCGAGCCGTCTAACAAGAAAAGATTGGCCGGTTTTATATATTTTTTAACAGATTTAGCCCAGTCATCAAACTCCAAATTTTTACTGGTGCCGCCGGTTATTAATATCAAGGTTAAACCTTGATGGGTGAATCGGTTTAAGGCGGCGATGGTGGCATCGGGTGAAGTAGCGGTGGTATCGTTTACTACTGTTAAATTTTTGTCTTTTAAAATTATTTCTTGTCTAAATTTTATTTGAGGCAGAGTTTTTATGGCTTTTTTAATTGTCTTCCAATCTACGCCAGCTAAATTAGCGGCAAGAGAAGCTGTTATTAGGTTTTGGATATTATGATCGCCAAGATGCAAAAAAGAGAACGGGATTAAATGAGAGGAAGGAGGAAAATGCGTAAAAAGAACTTGGCTGGCTGGTTTTTGTTTTAAATAAAAATTTGTCCAAGGGTTTTTCTTATTAAGAATCAAAAAATCATTTTTGGTTTGGTGCTTAAAGATATTGGCTTTAGCTTCGGCGTATTCGGCTATATCTTTGTAGCGGTTTAAATGATCTGGATAAATATTTGTTATAACCGCAATGTGGGGTGATTTTTCGGAAACGGGTAATAGCTCTAAATGCCAGCTTGAAAGCTCAACCACAACTGGGCTTTTTTCGTCTAAGCTATCTAAAACGCCAAGCATGGGGCTATCGGAAGAATTTCCGGTTAAAACTGAATTAGGAAATTTTTGTTTTAAAAAGTGAAGAATCCAGTTTGCAGTGGTGGTTTTACCACGCGTGCCAGTAACGCCAATAATTGGATTTTTACAAAAGCGGAAAAACAAACTAGCTTCGTTTTCTAAAATAGCGCCAGCTTCGCGCGCGATTTTTAAATATGGGCTTTCTTTGGGTACGGCCGGGTTTACTACAATAATTTGATTATTTTTAAAATCGGATTCGTTGTGTTTGCCTAAAACAAGTTTTATTTTCTTGGCGGCTGACCCCAGCGATTTTATAGAGCTAGATAAATCAGCCCGAGATTTTAGATCGGTTACTGTAACTTTGGCGCCGTGTTTAACCAGCCACTTGGTTGTGGCAATTCCACCGCCTAAAAGGCCTAAACCCATTACCAACACCTTTTTGTTTTTTAGATATTCGGAAGGCGTCATAAATTTAAAGCAAGAATATCATAAAAGTTATATGTTTACAAAGAAAACACGCTATGCTTTATTAGTGCTATTGGTTCTTTTCAAAATAATGGCTCATAAACCTAGAAAGGAGTAGTTAAAATGCACGAACTAAGAGATGCCACGATGGCTTTCTTTTTTGAAGCGATGATACAGGGGTGGGTCGGAGAAGGAGTTGAAACAGAGCTCCCTAATTTACCTGGATATAAGGTGTTTCGACATGAATCTGCAGATAAAAGGCTTGTTTTAGTCGATAGTTATTGTGTTTCAGGTAAATCTCGTGTTCCAAAAAGCGTCGGAACCACAACCATTTGGTGGGATGATCGGCCCGTATGGTGGATGAGTTATGGTGGGTGGTATGAAAAAGAGGCGGTACCTTTTTTGAAACAGGCATTGCTTTCAGTGTACAAAGTTGGTGGATTTATAGGTGGTAGAGGGCCAGCATCATTTCGTGATGGTCACATGATATATGTAAATAGGCCAGAAAAATGTGATTTTTCTTCTTTTAAAGGACACGAAGAAATTATCGAAATAGCTTCAGGGTCTACACTAGGCGAGCATGAATATTGGGGCATGAGTTTGATTCATAATTGGTGAAATTAGTTCTTTTTAATCTTAAATAAAAAGGAGTGGTGTATTATGCGCGCACTTAGTTTCGAAGCTACATTAAAATTAGCTGAATTAGGTATAAAACCCTATCGTCCACCCGAAATAGTTGCTTTAAAGGAGGCGATTAATGTTAGTCAGAACCGATAGCTGGCATTATAAGCTTGTAAGTCATAAAGATTTTGTTTCCAATCCGAAAGACGATAATCATGATGCATCTAGTTATATATATGAAGTCTGGACTGCTTTTTTATAAGATATTTGGTAATTCCTTTGGTGCTAATAATGGTTGTAGTAGTACTAGTGAATCTTCCGAATGTCGGTTCTACAGTAAGCGGAAGATCGATTGTTGATGAATATGGGATGTATGCTTATATTTTTATATTAGCTATATCATCTCCATTATGGTCTACCTTTATTTTGATGGTTTTTGAACTGTTTACAAAAAAAGAATGGAGAAAACTTAGGGTGATATAATTTGTTTTGGTTGAGTTTCGATACGGCTCCCGAAAAAAATCGGGAGTTTTTTAATCCAATTTTAGTTGCATTACTAAATCGTAATTTTCAAAACCATTTTTTCTATAAAATTTAATAGCGCTTTCGTTTTGTGCTGACGGTATAACAGAAACATAGTTAACTTTATTTTCTCGACACCAGTTTATAAAGTTATTTGTTAGTTTAGAACCTAATTTTTCGCCTTGATGTTCTGGCTTTATATAAATACTTTCTAATTCTGCGTATTTAACGTCAATTCTATATAGTGGACGTTTGAGTATGGTGCACATTATATAGCCTATAATATTTTTTTCTTCGTTTTCCACAATTTCTACAAAACTATCTTCGCCAGAGATTCTTGCTTTAAAATATTCTTGGCCGTCGGCGCTAAAAGTCCAATCCAAATTAGCAGTAGGATCAAATTCGTGTTGAATATTAAAAAGTTCCAAATTTAGTTTGGAGACTTCTGATAAATCTTCGGGTTTGGCTTTGCGGATGGTTGTAGGCATAAAGGGTCAAAAGGGGGTGAATGGGTCAAAAAAGGAAAATGGAATTAAGGGGTCAAAAGGGGAAAGTAAGGGGTCAGGAAATAAAATGGGAGGCATATGGGACTCGAACCCATGACAACGGGTCCACAACCCGCCGTGTTACCACTACACCAATGCCTCCATAACACTAATTTTCAATCAAAAACCAGCAACCCCAGTTTAGCTCTTTTGGCTGAAATTATCAATTTATTCCTCCAGTTTCGATACCAAAGCTCCTTCGTGTATTTTTTGATCAACTTTAATGCCAACAACGTCTCCAGCTTTGGCCGAAGCTACACTTTTGTGATCAACTTGAATTTCTGTAACAGTTTGATTGAATTCTGTTTTTCCACCTTCTAACTTTATTTTGTCGCCAGTTTTTAGAGTATCGGACAGTTTTATAATGGCTACACCTATTTTGTCGTAGTAATGTGTTATTTTTCCTATTGGTTTCATGTTTTAATTATTATGGAATTAAAAATAATCGACCTTTTAAATTTTTGAATATTTTGGTGCCCATGGAGGGAATCGAACCCCCATCAAGACCTTAGAAGAGTCCTGTTCTATCCATTGAACTACAAGGGCGGACTTGGTTGTATTGACTACAATTTTTAGGGTTGGTATGCTATTATCACTCTAAAGGTTACAGTGATAACAAGACCTAATTAATTAAGTCTATAAACATTCTACAATGAATTTCGGTAATTTTACCACTAAAGCCCAAGAAGCCTTTCAAAAAGCGCATTTTTTAGCTCAAGAGAAAGGGGGAGAACAAATTAATTCTCTCCATTTGCTTTTGGCTTTATTAAGGCAAGAAGAAGGTTTGGTTTCTACAATATTAAGAAAGATAGAAGTAGATGTTTCGACCATAGAGAAGATTTTAGAACAAGAACTAAATAAACTGCCAAAAGTTATTGGTGGAGGTGTTTCCCAGCTTTTTTTGAGCCAAGACTTGGCTTTAATAATTGAACAAGCCCAAAAAGAAGCAGGCAAATTTAAAGATGAATATGTTTCCACAGAACATTTATTATTGGCTCTACTTTTTGTGCCTTCGCGCAGTAGGCAGATTTTAGAAGATAGTGGCGTAAAAAGCGATCATATTTTGCGTGCTTTAAAGGAGATAAGAGGCGAGGAAAAAGTAACTTCACCTGAACCCGAACAAACTTACCAAGCTTTAGAAAAATATACGCGTAATTTAACCGATTTGGCGCGGCGCGAAAAACTTGATCCTGTTATTGGTCGAGACGCTGAAATTAGACGTGTGATGCAGGTTTTATCGCGTAGAACTAAAAACAATCCTGTTTTAATTGGAGAGGCTGGTGTAGGTAAAACTGCAATTGTGGAAGGTTTGGCTCAAAGAATAGTTTCTGGTGATATTCCAGAAAGTTTGCGCGATCGTGAAGTTGTAGCTTTAGATATTGGTTCGCTGGTGGCTGGCACAAAATTTCGTGGGGAATTTGAAGAAAGATTAAAAGCTATTTTAAAAGAAGTTAATCGTGCCGAAGGAAAAATAATTTTATTTATAGACGAACTTCATACTATGGTTGGCGCGGGTGGGGCAGAAGGCGCCATAGATGCTTCTAATTTGTTAAAACCACCTTTGGCACGTGGAGAGCTTCATGCTATTGGAGCCACAACTTTAAAGGAATATCAAAAATATATAGAAAAAGATCCTGCTTTTGAACGTAGGTTTCAACCAATTTTGGTGGTGGAACCTTCCGAAGAGGATGCTGTGGCAATTTTACGTGGTATTAAAGAAAAATACGAAGTCCATCACGGTGTGCGCATAACCGATGCGGCTATTGTGGCGGCGGTAGAATTATCTCAACGTTACATCTCGGACCGATTTTTGCCAGATAAAGCTGTGGATTTAATAGACGAAGCTACTTCGGCTTTGCGTATGGAAATAGATTCTATGCCAGACGAATTGGATATACTTTCTCGCGAATTACGTAGGCTTGAAATCGAAAAAGAAGCTTTAAAAAGAGAAAAGGGTACAGGCGACAAACAAAAAAAGATAAAACAGGAATTAGCTAATTTAAAAGAAAAATATCAGGTTTTAGAAGTACAGTGGTTGCGAGAAAAAGAACTTATTACCAAGATGCGACAATCTCAAAAAGAAATTGAGCGTTTAAAAGGGGAGGCTGAAATTGCTGAACGTGAGGGTAAATTAGAACGTGTAGCCGAAATTAGGTATTCGGAAATTCCAGCCCTAGAAAAAACAGTTAAAGATTCTTCTCAAAAATTTAGTGAGCTAGAAAAAACAAACAGACTGTTAAAAGAAGAAGTTGGCGAAGACGATATTGCCGAAGTGGTGAGCCGTTGGACAGGTATTCCAACCAACCGTCTTTTAGAGGAGGAATCTAGAAAACTTACTCGTATGGAAGAAGAGCTTGCCAAAAGGGTAGTTGGTCAAAGAAAGGCGGTAGAGGCTATATCTAATGCTATAAGAAGAGCTAGAACTGGTTTAAATGAAAGTTCAAAACCAATAGGCTCGTTTATTTTTTTGGGTCCCACGGGTGTAGGTAAAACAGAACTGGCTAAGGCTTTGGCAGAATTTATATTTAACGATTCTAATTCTTTAATTAGGGTGGATATGTCGGAATATATGGAACGCCACACCGTAAGTAAATTAGTGGGTTCACCTCCTGGTTATGTTGGTTATGAAGAAGGTGGACAATTAACCGAGAAAGTTCGCAGAAAGCCATATAGCGTTATTCTTTTTGACGAAATAGAAAAAGCGCACCCAGAAGTATTTAATACCCTACTTCAAGTTTTAGATGATGGCCATTTAACGGATGCTAAGGGTAGAAAAGTTAACTTTAAAAATACTATTATAATAATGACGTCTAATTTGGGTACAGAAATTGTTCAGGAATATCACGGGCTTGGTTTTTCTCATAACGATGATAAAGCCGAAGAAAACGAAACCAAAGAAGTTGAGGCCAAGATAATGGAAACCTTAAAAAAGCATTTTAGGCCAGAGTTTTTAAATAGGTTAGACGAGATAATAATATTTAATGCTTTAAAGAAGGATGAAATAGAAAAAATTGTTGAATTAAGGTTGGAAGAAGTTAAAAAGAGATTGGCGGATAGAGGAATTAAATTAAAAGTTTCTGTGGAGCTTAAAGATTATGTGGTTAAAAGGGGATTTGACCCTATATATGGAGCCAGGCCATTAAAGAGGTTGATACAAACTTTAATTCTTAATCCCCTAGCCCAAAAACTTTTAGAATTGAAGGATGTTTCCAAGATAGAAAAAAACTTTAAGGCAGATATAAATAACAAAGAAGAAGTTTTTATTAGATAAATAATCCCCCCGACCTAGGTCGGGGGGATTTCCACAGCAAAGTTGTTTTAAGGTTTTAATTTTTATGTTAATATTATTTGAGCATAGTACCCTGAAATTATATAGGTTTTACGTCGTTGTTTAGTTTTTTCCACAGTTTATAAGTTTGTATAAACTAGACACGTTTTTCTTTGTGCTATAATGACATTAAACATAAGTGCAAGGGTTTCCTGTTTAATAAGCTGTTCGGAAACTCGGTGTTGTTTTGCCTACCTGATTTGGAAAAGAACGCATTTTGACATAAAAATCAAACTGTTTCAAATTATAATAAATTATTGACACAGAAGGGGTTAGATGAGTAAAATACCACAAGGTAAGTTGAGTAAGTGAAACCTATGAATTTACCAAATAAACACTTCAGGGCCAGTAAAAGGGCTATTTTGTTGTTTGTTTGGTGATAGTAGTTTTAAAAAAGAATCGTGATTCTTAATTCGTTACCAAAGAAATGAATGAAAAGAGATAAAATGGTTATGGATTAAGGATCGTGATGGGTAAAAAATGATGAAAGGCAAAGCCCTTTAACAATTGAATATTTATCTGAAATCTGGAAATTCTTAAAGATTTATTCTGTTGATTAGAAAGATATGCTCTATATCCAAATTTGGTTTTGGTTTTATGGAGTTAAGAAAGTCGGGTCGGTTCCCCTTTTGGGATAATAACTTGACTCCGATTATTTAGTTATTCGATTTATTAAGTTAGTTTTAGAAATTAATTAAGAGGTTTGAGTTTGTTTAGGGACTTCTTTACAGGGGTGTCTGGGCATATTTAAACCAAAAAAGGAGAAAAACAAATGAGTTATTTTACTAGCAAGCGCCGTGAGCTCGCTAGCAAAGTTGTTTCTTTCGGTTTGATGGTAACAACTTTTGCTTGGCTCGTAGGCGTTCCTACTGCTGGTGCAGCTACAACCGCCGAGACGATCGCGCTTTTAATGGCACAGATCCAATCTTTGACGGCTCAGTTAAATGCACTAAGCGGTTCTAGTTCTACTGCAACTGCTTGCAACATTACTAGAGCATTAACAGTTGGCGCACGAGGCGACGACGTTACATGTTTACAAGGTTATTTAAAATCCACAGGTCATTTTAGTGTTACACCTACTGGTTACTTCGGAAATGTAACCAAAGCTGCAGTTGCAGCTTGGCAAGCTGCCAATGGTGTTAGCCCAGCCGCTGGTTATTTTGGCGCTATTTCTAGGGCTAAATATACAGCTGTTGCTGGTTCTGTTGTGACTACGCCAACCACTCCAACCACACCAACGACTCCTGCGACACCAGCAGGAACTGGTTTAACGGTTTCTGCGGCTTCAGATCAGCCAGCCGCTGGTTTGTTCGGTGAGAGCTTTGCTTCAAGGCCTTTCACAAAAGTTAATCTTACAGCTTCTGCCGATGGCGACATAACGGTTAAGGGTATGACAATAGAAAGAACTGGACAAGCTATGGATGCTGTATTTAGCGGTGTTATTCTTTTAGATGAAACCGGAACAAGAATCGGTACATCTAAAACCTTAAATTCCAACCACCAAGCTGTATTTAGCGATCAGATAGTTGTTAAAGCCGGAACAACCAAAGCAATTACAATTGCTGGTGATTCCGACAGCAACCAAGACGCTTATGCTGGCCAGGTGGCTAGTTTGACTTTGGTGGCGGTAAATGCTGGTTCGGCTACAGTAAATGGATCATTGCCAATAGTCGGTAATGCTATGACAGTTAATTCCACATTATCTATTGGTACATTAACGATTGCTACTGGCGCACGCGAACCTGGTTCTAGCCCAACTAAAGAAGTTGGTTTAACCAATTACACTTTTGGTTCTATTAAGATGACAGCTGGTTCAGCTGAAGATGAAATTGTAAAATCAATTCGTTGGAATCAATCTGGTTCTGCAGCTTCCAGCGATTTAGCTAATGTTCAAACTTGTATTGATGGCGGAGAATGTTACGCAGTAACAGCTTCTTCAGATGGTAAATACTACACATCTGCATTTGGTACTAGCGGTTTGAAACTAGGCAAGGGAGAATCCAAAGATATTTATGTTAAGGGTGATATAGTTTCTGGTTCAGGACGCACAGTTAGTTTCGACTTATACAGATATGGCGACATAAAAGTAACCGGCACAGTTTATGGTTACGATATATTGCCAAGTTCTGCTGAAGGCGGTGCTTCGGCCACGGATCACAACGGTACATTCCAAGCAGCCAATCCTAACTATGATGGTTGGCAGGTAACGATTTCTAACGGCACAATAAATGTTACAAAATCCAACACAGTTGCAGCTAGTAACATTGCTGTTAATTTGTCTAGCCAAGTATTAGGCGGTTTTGATGTAGAAGTAAAAGGTGAAGCTATCAGTGTGGCTTCAATGAACTTTGATGTTTCTACAGTGGAAGGCGCAGGCACAGGTGGTGCTATAGACAGCATTGATATTACTAGCATCAGCTTATACGATAAAGCTGGTAATGTAGTAGCTGGTCCAGTTGATGGTGTAGCCGGCGGTAATAATGGTATTCAGTTTACTGATTCCGTTACTTTCCCAATTGGTACAAATACTTACACCATTAAAGGAAAAGTTGGTACAGACTTTTTAAGCAACGACCAAATTTTAGCTTCTACAACTCCAAGTTCCGATTGGTCAACAGTAAAAGGCAGTGTAACTGGTAATTCAATTACACCAAGTCCAGCTGCTGCTGTTACGTTTAATACGATGACGGTAAAAGCTGCCGCATTAGCTGTTTCTGTTTCTCCAACTCCTTCAGCTCAAAATATTGTAACTGGTTCCAAATCTTTCACTTTTGCCAATTACATATTTGATGCTTCCGCTTCTGGTGAAGATATTCGCACTACGCTTATAAAGACCAAATTTACTGGTACGAGCAATACAGCTGATCAGTTACAGAGTTGTCAGTTGTTTGATGGTGCAAACGCTCTTACTACGGGAGGTAATACCAACAGTCCTGCTAACACTGTAGCTACTGCCGATGATCTTACATTCAATTTGGATAGTGGTTTGATTACACCTAAAGGAACAGTTAAGACTATTAAGTTAATATGTGATATTAAAGGTAATACGGACACAGAAGCTACGGCCGGCACGACAACCTTTAGTTTGGGCGTGACTAATGCTGTGGGTAGCATAACTTCTACAGGTATGACTTCGGGCCAAGCGGTTACCGAAACTATTACTGCGGCTAATGGTCAAGCTATGACATTGCAGAGCGGTGGTTCGCTTACGGTGGTTCTAGATTCTTCTAGCCCAGCCTTAAAATGGATTCAAGCAGGTGCAACGGATCAAACCTTGGCTGTGTTTAGAGTGAATGCTACTTATGAAGATATAAAATTAGAAAGCATGGGTCTTCAGATTGCTACATCAACCAGTGCATCTGATTCAATGGCTTCCAATACTCCTTCCGATATTGCGAAGATAAGTTTGTGGAATGGTTCTAAGAAAATTGGTGAAGTATCGTCATTAAATAATGACTATGCTACAACTACATTTAGCACGGCATGGGGTGCCACAGAAGCTGATTATACAGTGTTGAAAGATACTCAATTATTGATTACGGCTAAAGGTGACATTGGGACCATTGGCACAGTTACTAATGCGTATCCTGGTCACTTGATTGTTGTTAACCATGATGCCGGTACTTGCGCTACGCACGTTACTGGGAGCACAGATACAAATTGCGGTGCAAAAGGTGTAGGTGCGTCTTCTGGTACGGCTCTATATTCTGCTGGTTCAGATACAGCTTCTAATGGAGCTAGAATTGCAAAAGCTGTTCCTACTGTGGAAAGAGTTGCTTTGTCTAGTACAAAGTTCTCGAATAGCACAGGACAGAATTTATACAGATTTAAAGTTACTGCTCCTGCGGGCACTAATGGTATAAGCTTGTATAAATTTGCATTCTCGGTAGCTACATCTGTAAGCGGTTATTTGCAAGAATTGCCAGGTGATGGTGATCAAGATCCAGAAGTTTCTGGTTTCAGGGTTACAGCCTTTGAAGTTTATTGTTACTCTGATAGTTCGTTTAGCTTAGCTGCTTGCGGAAACTCTTCTGGATTGTTAAACGATTCAGGTATTTCTGATGAATCTACTCAAGTTGGTAGTTCTACAGCTTCAATAGCTGGTTCAGCAGCTTCTAACGTTCAGCACGTCAGTATATTGTTTAATCCAGCCAACCCAACCAGTTCTACTGCAGAAGCTGTTCAAATTCCAGCTGGCGAGACTAGATACTTTGCTTTGAAGGCCTCGGTTATAGGTGCTAGCTCTACACCTGCTATACAGGTAGCTCAGTTAGGTGATGCTCAATTTGCTTCGCTTAATAATGCCCAGAGCACTTATTCTGAAGGTGATGGCGTTTTGAATGATTTAACTATCGGTGGTGATAACTTCACTACTGGTCGTTATATCTTTGCTACCACAGCTGCTAATGTAGATGCTTGGGATGACGATGACTTTATTTGGTCTGGTAATTCAACCAATACGTCTATGTCTATTAGCACTTACGATTGGTTTAACGGGTTCTTAGTACCAGGATTATCCAACAGCGATGGTGGTGTATCTGAAACTTTGACATTGACTAACTAATAACCTCTTGTGCTCCTTCGACCTTGCGTCGGAGGAGGGTTATGAAAACAACCCCCGCCTGATTAGGCGGGGGTTGTTTTTTATTAGTATTTAGGTTATTATTTTTTGGCTATGTTTATGCTTAATAAAAAAATATTGACGGTTTTAGTTATTGTGTTATTAGTGATTATAGTTATTGTGGCTCGTTATATATTTGAGAATAAAGAGACTGTGCCTCAGTCATATCAGAGTTCTGATAGTTTTGATACCACAAAAGAGAACTTAACTAATAATTCTAATCTATCTATAAACAAAATTCCTAAATATATTGGCCGACCTTTAGACGAGGTTATTTTTGGCAAAGGTTTTACTAATCCAGGAGATGATATTGTAGAAAAAAAACGAGGAGATTTAAAAGTTTTAGCTGCTGTTTTAAACGCAAGTCCGATGGGAAATGCCGGTGTGGATGATTGGATTGCAGTGGGAGTTATAAAAAAGTTTTTTAACGATTATGAGGGCGTGCGAGATGTTTGGGAATATGCTGGTGTGTTATACCCAGATAACGCCCTTTCTTTTGCTAATCTGGGAAATTTATATGCTTTTTATTTACATAATAATGTTAAAGCAGAATTAAATTTTAAAAAAGCTATTAAAAATGATCCTTACCAGCCTAGTTACTATCTTGGTTTTGCTGATTTCTATAAAAATGTTTATACAGAGAAGAAAGCAGAAGCGCCGAAGATTTTATTAGATGGTATAAAAGTTATTAAAGATGTTAATTTAGTTTTAAGTTTAGCTACTTACTATAGAGATACAGGTGATAAGGCTAATGCTTTGAAATACTATGAAGAAATTTTAAAAATGGAGCCTAATGCTGCTGGTATTCAAGATGAAATAAACCGCTCAAGGTAGACGTTATTTCTACTCGTGGGTTATAGTTATATTCATACGGACGCATATAGCACAATGAAAAAACCACGGGTTTTAATTTTTTCTTTGGCTTATTTCCCCTTAGTGGGAGGAGCCGAAATAGCCGTCAAAGAGATTACAGATCGCTTAGCTTCTCCGACGTCTGTCAGCCCCGACGTTACATCGGGGGAGCTCGGAGCCCCGACCCATTCTGGCGTCGGGGTTGATTTTGATTTAGTAACTTTACGGTTTAATAAAAAACATTTACCAAAAGAAAAAATAGGTAATATAAATGTTTTTAGAGTTGATGGAAATAAATTACTTTTCCCTATAAATTCGTTTCTATTGGCGCGAAAATTACACAAAGAAAAACAGTATAAAATTGTATGGTCTATTATGGCGGCTTACGCTGGTTTTGGTGTCTTATTTTTTAAGATATTAAATCCAAAAGTTAAGTTTTTATTGACACTTCAAGAAGGTGATTCAGAAAAACATATATTAAAACGTGTCGGAATATTTTATCCATTATGGAAGTATATATTTAAAAAAGCTGATTACATTCAAGTTATAAGTAATTATTTAGCCGATTTCGCCAAAAAATACGGAGCAAAATGCCCTATAGAAGTTGTGCCAAACGGGGTCAACTTAGACAAATTTAAAACCCCCTACTTCGCTAAAGCTACGCAGGGCAAGCAAAATTCAAATACCAAAACTATCATTACTACGTCTAGGTTGGTTTATAAGAATGGGGTGGATATTCTTATCAGATCAATGGCCATGCTAAAAGCTAAAAGTCCCGATAGCAAAGCTATCGAGGATCCTCGACAAGGTCGGGACTATAAACTAATTATTGTTGGTGATGGTCCAGATAGATCAAAATTAGAACAATTAACTAAGGATTTATCAGTTGATGATATAGTGCAATTTGTCGGACATGTTGATCCCAATGAAATTCCAAATTATTTATATAAAGCCGATGTTTTTGTACGGGCTTCTCGTTCAGAAGGTTTAGGTAATTCTTTTTTAGAAGCTATGGCGGCGGGTTTGCCGGTTATAGGAACTTCAGTAGGTGGAATAGTTGATTTTTTAAAAGACGGGGAAACAGGTTTTTTGGTTGAACCAGAAAATATAGAAAGTTTAACTAATAAAATAGATTGGGTTTTAAGTAATCAAGATATTTCAAAAGAAGTTGCTTTAAATGGTAAAAATCTAATTTTTAAAAATTATTCTTGGGATGGTATATCCGAAAAAATTGGAAAAATTTTTAAAAAAAATATTGTAAATATAAGATTACTTTTAGCTACAGGTATATATCCTCCAGATATTGGCGGGCCAGCAACATATGCCAAACTGTTAGTAGATGAATTACCTAAGAGGGGAGTTTCTATTGATGTTGTTTTTTACGGTGATAAAGGTGTTTCAAGATCAATTCCAAAAGGAATTAGGCACATAGTTTTCTTTTTTAAATGCTTTTTTAAAGCAATTAAAAGTGATGTTGTTTTGGTTCAGGATACTATAAGCGCTGGTTTGCCGGCACTACTAGCCTCTAGATTGGCTCGTAGGAGGTTTTTAATACGCGTACCAGGGGATTACGTTTGGGAACAGTCCGTTCAACGTTTTGGGGTTAAGGACTCAATAGATGATTTTCAAAATAAAAAATATGGTTTTAAGGTGGAGTTCTTAAGAAGTATCCAAAAGTTTGTAGTTAGTAATGCTGATGTTGTTATAACACCAAGTAATTATTTTAAAGATCTAGTCAAAACTTGGGTCAAAGATAAGAATAAAGTTATTACTATATATAATGGAATAGATATAGCGACAAGCGACAAGCGACAAGCGACAAGAAATTCTAAAACAATTGTCTCGGTTGGTAGGCTAGTACCGTGGAAAGGTTTTGATATGGTTATAGAAATGATGATAGATTTACCCGATTGGAAACTTGTTATAATTGGAGATGGGCCAGAGTATAATAATCTCAAATCTCAAATTTCCCTACTTCGCCCACCCTCCGCTCAAGGCTACGACGTGGCACAGCAAGGCTCCGAAGGGCAAGCAAATTACCCCTCAATAAAACTCGGGGCAGGCAAATTACAAGATCGAGTTATACTCACAGGTGCAATTTTGAGAGAAAAAGTTTTGGAATATCTGGCTAATTCAGAAGTATTTGTTTTAAATACTTCGTTTGAAAGTTTTTCATACCAAATAGTTGAGGCTATGGCTATGGGTATTCCCGTGGTTACTACAAACATAGGTAATATTTCGGAGATAGTTAGAGATGGAATTGATGGAGTTTTGGTTGAGCCTAACGATAAAGATGGCTATATAAATGTTATTAAAAAAATTAATAATAATTTTGAGTTTAGAAATAGTTTAATAAAAAGTGCTATAGAAAGATCTAAGGATTTTTCTATAGAAAGAACTTTAAATAGCTTAGTATTAGTTTTAAAAAGATGAATTTACAAGTAAAAAAAGAACATTATTTTAGGAAAAAATATAATAGTTTAAATAGGTTTATTTCTTATTTTTATCAAATAGATTTGGTTACTAGCTTGACTGCGTCCCAAGAATCAAAGATTTTAGAAGTTGGTATTGGCAATGCTTTTGTTTCCGACTATTTAAAAAAGATTGGCTACCACGTTACAACTTGTGATTTTGATGAAAGATTAAAACCAGACATTGTGGCAGATATTAGAGAGCTAGCCATAATGGATAGGGATTTTGATATAGTTACTGCGTTTGAGGTTTTAGAGCATATTCCTTTTGAGGACTTTGATAAAACACTTAAAAAACTAAAAGAGGTTAGCTCTAAGTTTGTGGTTATTTCTTTGCCGTATCGATCAACTTCTATAGAATTTATATTAAAAATACCCTTTGGCCGCACTTTTTTTAATAGGGATTTTTTGGTGTTTTTCCTAAGATTTCCTTGGTTTTTTAAGGGTTTTTCAAGTTCGGGTCAACATTATTGGGAGATAGATGGTTATAAATATAGGTTGGGTAAGGTATTAAAAATTTTAAAAAATAATTTTAAATCCGTTAAAAAAATCCGCCCAGTTTTGGATAGTTATCAGCTATTTTTTATTCTAGAAAGATGACCCCAGCCCAAAAATCCGTTCGAGTTATTACTATTAAATCGTATCACAGCGAGACGCCTACGGCTTTCTGTTTGTATCCAGAAATGCTTATTGCTAAATTTTATGCGGGGTCTATATTTTTAGTCGCTCGCTAATGCTCACGAAAAAATATGAAAGTTTTAATGTTATCTACGGATGAGAATATTTTTAAAGAGGGTTCAGAAGTTTCCTCTCGGATATTAGACTACGGTAAGTTAGTAGAAGAATTACATGTAGTTGTAAAAAGTTCTCAAAAAATTAGCAAAATTGTGGGGAATGTTTTTTTATACTCCACGAATAGTTTTGGTTTGTTTTATTTTAAAAAAGCTATAAATATTTCTAAAAAGATAGTAAGCCAAAGTGGTCGTTGGCTGATAACAGCTCAAGATCCTTTCGAAACAGGTTTGGTTGGTTATTTAGTTAAAAGGAAATTTAATTTAACACTACAAATTCAAATTCATACAGATTTTTTAAGTCCATATTTTAAAAAAGAGTCTATTAAAAATAAAATTAGAGTTTTTATCGCGAAAAAAATAATAAAAAAAGCTGATGGCATCAGGGTTGTTTCCGAACGAATAAAAATTTCCATAATTGTAAATTGTAAATTAAAAATTGAAAATTCTGCGATAGCAGTGTTACCTATTTTTATAGATACCCAAAAAATAAAGAACAGTCCTATTAGTACGGATTTACACAAAAAATATCCAAATAAATTTATTATTCTTATGGCTTCTAGGCTAACCAAAGAAAAAAATATTGGGTTAGCAATAAAAGCTATGTTTGAAGTAGTCAAAACAAATAGTCGGGCACTTCTTTTAATAGTTGGTCATGGTCCAGAATTCAATAATCTTAAGTTACAAGTTACAAGTTACAAGTTACAAGATTTTGTTGTTTTTGAAGATTGGTCTAATGATCTATCTTCATACTACAAAACTGCTGATTTATTTTTATTAACGTCCAATTATGAAGGTTATGGTATGACAATTATAGAGGCGTCTGCTGCTGGTCTGCCAGTTGTAATGACTGATGTTGGGGTTTCGGCTGGTATGGTGTCGGCTGTTGGTGATTATAAAGAAATTTCACGTAACATAGTTAATCTAATTGAAAATCCGAAAAATAAGGAGAGTGTATTAAAAAACCAAGAAAGTTTGCTTAATACATATAAAACGAAAGAAGATTACTTAGATCAATTAAAAGCTTTGTGGTCTTCTTGTTTATTTTCATAAAACTAAATGAAAAATCTTTTATTCATAACTCAAAAAGTAGATAAAAATGATGATGTTTTAGGAGTGTATCATCGTTGGGCAGAAGAATTAGGAAAAAAGACAGATAAGCTCAATGTTATTTGTTTGTATAAAGGGCTGTGTGATTTAGATAAAAATATAGGCGTTTTTTCTTTGGGTAAAGAAGGTGGAATTAGCCGTATAAAATATATTTACAGATTTTATAAATATATTTTTTCGATAAGGAAAGAATATGATTCAGTTCTTGTCCATATGAATCCAGTATATATAATTCTAGGTGGAGTTTTTTGGAAAATTATGGGGAAGAAAATATTTTTATGGTACAACCATCCAATGGGTAATATGATGGCTAAAGTTGCAATATTATTTTCTAATAAGGTTTTTTGCACTTCGCCATACTCTTTTTCTGCAAAGTATAAAAAAACAGAACTTATGCCGGTGGGCATTGATACTTTTTTATTTAGATTTGACCCAAGTGTAGTTAAAAAAAACAACAGGATTTTATGTTTGGGGCGAATATCGCCCATAAAAAAAATAGAGGTTTTAATAGAGGCTGTTAAAATTTTAGATAATAAGAATATCGATTTTGAACTTTTAATTGTTGGTTCGCCAAGTTCAGATTTGGACAAGGCATATCTAGTTAGTTTAAAGGAAATTTCTTCGGAACTGGTTTTAAAGAATAAAATAATTTTTAAACCATCAGTTCCAAATTATAAAGCTTTCGAAATATATAATTCAACTCGTATTTTTATTAACCTAACTCCTACTGGCAGTTTTGATAAGGCCATTTTAGAAGCCATGGCTTGTGAAATTCCTGTACTTGTTTCAAATAAAACATTGCTATCTATTTTTCCTGAATCAATCAGAAATTTTTGTATTTTTAAAGAAAATGATTCACAAGAATTATCTAGAAAAATATTGGCTCTATTTTTATTAGATAACACAGGTGTTAGAGATATTGGAAAGAAAAGTCGCGAGCTGGTTGTAGCAAATCACAGCCTAGATAGTTTAATGCAGAGTTTAATTAAGATTGTTTAAAAAATGCGCAATAAAAGTTTTGTAGGAAAACATGGCTCTTTGGGAGAGTTTCTTATAAAAGGTGAATCAGTTACACGTATGTGGGATTTAGTTGGTAGCGCTTTTAGTTTGATAAACTCGTTTTTTATAATACAGGCTTTAAGCCTTTATCAATTCGGACTCTATCAGCTTGTTTTAGCTTTTATTGGACTCGTTAATAGTTTTAACCTTGATCTTTTTGATACGGTCGTTAATGTGGAAATACGCCGTTATTTTAATAGTGGAAAAATAGCTGTAGCTAAAAGAATTTTAAAAGAATATGCGGTTGTAAAAATCGTTGTAGCTATTCTTATGACCATTGGTGTTTTTTTGGGTGCAAATTTAGTTGCGCATTATTATGGATCAGATGTGGCTCAATTTATAAGAATTGCTAGTTTTATTTTTTTAATTACTACTTTTCAGAATATAGAAATGATTGTTTTAAAAAATTCTTTTTCTATGATTTATTATAGTGCCGGAGGCATAAGGGAGGTGTTTAAGTTTTTTCTTTTATTTGGAGTTGTTTTTTATAGCTATCTAGATATATCTAAAATTTTAGTTATTCATATACTAGGTTTGCTTGGTTCTCTTGTTTTTACCAGTTTTTTCTTTTGGCGTATTTATAGCAATCTTTGGTTAAAAGTTATTTCGGCTAAAGGTTTTTTCCTTAATGGTTTGGCTAAGGCCCATGGGAAATGGGTTTCGTTACGTTTCCTACTGGCTAAATTTTCTTCTGGCAACATAAATCCTTGGCTTATTAAATTTTTTATTAACACGGAAGCTGTAGCTATTTATTTTTTAGCCTATAACTTAGTAGCCTTTATTCAGGAATTTTTTCCAGTTAATGCTCTTTCATGGATATTTTTAATGAAGATAGATGATAAAAATGAGATGGGGTATATTTTTAAACGCTCGGCTAAATATTTGTTTTGGTTTGGTGTTTTGGCAGGGTTATTTTCTTTAGCGGCTGTGCCATGGATTGTTAATATAATTTTCCCTAAATTCCATGACGCTTGGCCGATTTTTAAAGTTATGTTGGTGGTGTTTCCGATTTTTGGGGTCTACAAAATAATTAAAGAGGTTTTGAGTACTTTAAGAGAATATAAAACCCTGACATTGAGAATGCCAATAGAATCATTGGTAAACTTAATTTTCTTAGCGGTACTTTTGCCTTTATTTGGGCTTATGGGAGCGGCTATAGCATATGTTGCCGTGTATGTAGCTAGAATTTTATTTTTTTATCCTGCCCTGATTCGTCTGCATCCAAATTTTAAAATAAAAACGAAAGATATTTTTAGTTTTAATGATGATGATATAATTTTTATCAAAAAAATATATCAAAAGTTTCTATCTACATTTCGCTCTTTTTTCTTAAGATATAGATAGCATTGTAAGCCCATCTTTTTTCTAGTTCTTTTTTTATTTTTATAGAAATTTTACCAGCAATGTCATATATTAATTTTCTTAGTTTGCCTTTTAAGTTATTACTAAAAACTTTATCTCTGATATGATATTCTATGGCTATTACTTCAAAATATTTCAAAATAGCTTTTTTAATAATATTTTGAGTGAATATTACTAAATGGTTATTTGATTCTTTATAACTTCCAAAATCTCTCATATTAGTAAAATAGCTAATACTAGCCTTTGAAAGTATATTAGGAACAGAGAATATAAATAATCCATTTGGTTCCAATACTCGATGTGTTTCTCGAACACAATGAAAGGGATTCTCTAAGTGAGGTAAAACACACCAAGCTGTTACCACTTTAAAAGAGTTATCTGGCCAAGGGATTTTATCAAAGCTTAAATCAGCGGTTTTAAATTCTTTTAAAAGAGGTTTGTTTTGAAGGGAAAGATAGTTATCTATATCAATACCGTAAACATTTTTATAGCCCTTTTTGTTGAGTTGTTGAGCAAAGTTGCCACTGGCTGGCCCAATATCGAGTATGTTACAATTTTTGTCCCAATTTGATTGTAATATATGGTTAGAGGTTAAGTTTAAAGCAAAGAAGTTGCGAAGATTTTTACCTATGTGATTCTGTAATTGTTTCTTTATTTCTTCTTTATTTTCAATTTTTATTTCGTGTGGATTAAAGTATTGCATAAAATGTATTAATAATTGTTTTTGATATGACTATATTTATTTCTTGTTTTTTTAATTTAGTTGCGAGAAATGTTTTACATACAAAGTTTTTTGAATATTTAAAAAAAACGAAGGGTTACAGGATTATTTTACTTGTGCCTAAAATTAATGCTGATGCTTTTAAAAAAGAATTTTCTAATACTAACATAATTATAGAATCAGTTCATTTTTTGCCTATGTCTAAAATTAATTTGTTATTTCACTGGTTGTCCTGGAACCTGCTCAATACTAAAAGTAAAAAAATTCATAAAATAGTCCAGTTTGGAAAAGATTCTAATAGGCTTATGTATATGTTTACATCCTTTTTGGGTTGGTTGGGGGGATACAAAATAATCAGAAAAATCTTTAGAAAGCTAGATTATTGGTTGGTGCCCAGGGGTATGTTTGACTACTTATTTAACAAATATAAACCCGATATGGTTTTGGCCACAGATATACAGGATTTAAGGGTTCAAGAGCTATGTGATACATCGTTGGTCAGAGAGGCTAAAAGAAGGGGTATCTACAGTATGGGTATGGGTAGGTCTTGGGATAGTATGACCACCAAAGGCCTGTTAAGAACATTGCCAACTAAACTGGTTGTGCAGAGTGTTTCTATTAAGGATCAGGCTGTAAGGTATCACAGCGTTGACTCTGAACAGATTGTTGTAACTGGTACTTTGCATTACGATAAATATGTTTTAGATGAACGCACGTCTAGAGAAACTTTTTTTAGAGAACTAGGTCTTGACCCATCTAAAAAACTAATTCTTCTTACCATCCCTAGTGATATTTGGACAGGCAACGCTTCTCTTAGCCATTATTTGCTTAATATATTTTCTCAATTGAACGATCAAATAATTGTTCGTTTTCCATTATTTGGTAAAGTTGATATTGGAGATTTTAAACCAGCTCAAACGATGGTTTTTGATAATCCATATAATTCTGATCGTTTGGAAGAATCTTGTTTAAGTATAAGCGACGATGATCATTTGGCCGACTTAATATATCATAGTGATGTTGTTGTGACTGGCCCGTCGAGTATAATATTAGATGCGTCAATTTTTAATAAGCCGATAGTTTTGATAGGTTTTGATGGTGAAGAAGCTAAGCCATATGGGCAGAGTATGGCCAGATATTATGATTATGAACATCAACAATTAGCTATTTTATCGGGTGGAATGAAAGTAGCTAAAGATAGAGATCAATTAATAAATCTAGTTTTAGAATACCTAGCAAATCCAGATTTAGATAATAAAGGTCGTCGGCAAGTAGCAGAAAATATTTGTTTCAAACTAGATGGCCAATCGGGTTTGCGATTGGCTCAATTAATATGGAATACCTTAACCCCGAAGAAATAATAACCTCTAGAAAAAACATAAAAGAAAAACTAAGTAAATTTGTTGGTCCGACGATAAGACACAAATCTGGTATTAAGTTTTTTTCTAAATATGCAGATATTTTTTTAGTTCAGTACAATCATTTAAAAGAAGATATTAAGGTTCTTGATTGTGGAGTTGCTGGTGGAGGTTTCGCAAAAGATCTTTATGAGGCCGGCTATAAAAACATCTACGGTGTTGATATTGATGACTATTTATCTCCAGACAATAGACCTCTTATTAAAGAATTTAAAACTGCCGATTTAAGTTTCGATAAGATTCCTTGGCCAGATAGTTATTTTAAGGTTGTTACAGCTTGGTGTGTTTTACCGCATTTGGAGAATCCACATAACTTTATTAGAGAAACTTACAGAGTTCTTGAGCCGGGTGGTTTATATATAATTTCTTTAGTCAATATAATTTCTTGGCCCAATAGAAAATATTTTATGATTCATAAAGAATTTCCTTCTTATCACGCTAGTAATAATCATATTACACTTTTTACTCCGGCAATTTTTAAAAAGACCATTTTAAAATATTTTGATTTAGTAGGTACAGAGTATTTTATAACTCCAAGAATTTTTTATGGATTTAAAGGTAATATCAGAAAATATGTACTAAATTTTTTGTATTTTTTAAATAATTCACTCGGAGAATTACTATATGCACGTTGGGGCGCTAAGATAGTTTATATTTTAAAAAAGAAGAACTAGCTTATTTTTTAATTATTTTATATATACTAACTTCTGGATTTTTATAAACTAATTCGAATTTATCTTTTTTATCAAAATTAGTTTTACTAAATTGTTTTTCCCATGGACCATAGTATATAAAATCGGCATCAATTTTTTCTAGATCAATAGGTATTTGGTCATAGTTTTTTATCAAATTAGTTATATATTCTTTGGTTATATGTTTAGGATCGGCTAAATATTTGTTAATGGAACCTATTCGAAAATAATGGAAATAAAGATGCCAAAGATTTTTTCGTAGGTTTTGATCGGTATTAGGAGGACATAGTTCTTTGGAACAATCTATATTAAGAGTACCTGTTAATTGCTTTTCAATAGTCTCAGAATTAACATTAAAAATTTTGTTAGTTAATAAAAATCTTTTTTCTAATTCGTCGGTAGTTTTAGTGGTTAAATTGCCTAGTGGCAAAAAAGGCCGAGCCGATGTATAGGCGCCTAGGTATAAAGAAGTCATAAACGAATTTGAGATTATTTTTGGTTCTGGTTTTAGATCTGCGTTAATCCATTCCCAAGATTCTTTTATGCTTTGTGAAAATTTATAATTTTCCTGAATTCTAATTTCGGGATTATTTTTAATTACAAAGACATTAACTATTTTTTTTGATACAACCATTAAAGTTAGAATAACTAAGGTAATTGTTACTATCTTTTTAACTTGTGAGCTTTTTATAGTAAATCTGGATGATAGTTCATAACAGATCATTCCAATTATTATAAATAAAAGAGGGCTGATGGTTCTTCTAAAATTATTAGGAGCAGGCACAAAACCTGTAATCAACTGGATATTCCAAATTAAGGTGGCAGATGTTAAAAAACTCCAAATGAGTATTGTTTTTAGACGGTCTTTATGCCAAAAAACTTTATAAGCTATTAATGCTAAGACTATATAAAAAATATAATCAAAGCCGAGTTCGGCAAGTCCTGGTTCTCTGCCTTCTGCTATTCCGAGGCGATGCGTGTAGTCTGCTGATGCATTTGATTTAGAGAAGTTTAGGTAATTAATAAAATATGGAGTAGCAATTAATGTTAATGTTGCTATTAATAAAATAAAATTTTTGAAACGAGCATTATTCCGGTGTTCGAAAATTAATGTATATAAAAAAAGTAGTGAAATTACTATTACCCAATAAACCCAATAATGAAAATAAAAATAAAATAATAATCCTGCTGGTATGGCGGCACCCAGGGCGTTTAGTTTGGTGGGTTTTTGCCAAAAATATATTAAGCCAGCGATAGCCAGAATAAAAATAGGAAAGACAAATAATGGATAATCAAATCTGGCAAAGTAAAGTTTTTCTATTTGAGTATTTATTCCCGGAAAAAATTGTTTTACAAAATAGCCCAGAAACTCTCTAAAAGTTTCTTTTAGACCATCGGAACCTGTATCAGTAAAAATTTGTTGTAGTTTAAGCTCCATCAAAATTTAAAATTCTTAAAGCAATAGGCGTAAGAATTCCAATATATGCAAAAAGTAAAGACCAAATAAATGATCTATTAAACAAAATGTGACCCAGTAAGAAAAATAATAAAAATATTATTAAAGAAAATATAAATACCGCCGATAAATATGAAGTGACTACATTGCCATCAAACACAGTTAGAAAGGTAGTCATTATTAGCGAAGGGATAGCATTTAATACTGTTTTACCCTGATCATCAAAGTAAATATCTACGGGTGGCCAGTGTCCATCGTATATTTCTCTGGCTCGGTTCATATATATAAGTTCATCACGGTGTATTGCGTAATTAAGAACAAAGGGTTGTTCTTTTGCTTCAAATTGCTGTTTAATTACAAGAGGTGGCAGAATGTATAGAATTCCAACCAGAATAGATGATCCAGCAATGACTAATATTTTTGCTAGTTTCATTAGTTATAATATCTAAATTTACTTAGTATTTATAACAGAATTGCTAAAAATTGACAAGTAGTTTTCTATTATGAAAATTTGCTATTTAAATAATGACCTAAATAATAAAACCGGTTCAGGTCGATTTTGTTTAGCTCTTGTACAATCATTGAATAAACTAATTCCTGCTTTTAATTATAAGGTAGTAACCTTGGAGAGTATATCTTTAAAAAAGCCTTTTGGACTATTTTATTTTTTAATACGTTTAAGAAAAATACTAAAAGATTTTGATATTGTTCACGCTTTGGATGGCTGGCCCCATGGTTTTTTAGCTACATTGGCGACAATTGGATTAAAGAAAAAAGTGATTATAACTTTGATTGGAACTGGGTCAATACAACCAATGTATCGTTTCCCTCATAAATTAATTATGAAGTGGGTTTATAAACGAGCCGATAGGTTGGTAGCTGTTAGTCAAAATACAAAAAAAGAAATCCTTAAAATTATTCCCAGTTTAAAAATTGAAGTTATAAATCATGGAGTAGACTTTGATAAATATCAAACATTAAATATTAAAAATAAAAATGATGCAGAAATCCAGAGACTTAAACCTTATATTTTAAGCGTGGGAACATTAAAAAAAAGAAAGGGTTATGAATATTCCGTTCGGGCTTTTGCAGAAGTTGCAGAAAAATTTCCAGAATTAAAATATGTAATTGTAGGACAAGGCCATGAAGAAGAAAATCTCAAATCTCAAATCTCAAAACTAAAAATAGAAGATAAAATTATTTTTTTAAATTATTTGTCGGAGGAATTTTTGGTGGCTTTGTATCACAATGCTGAATTGTTTATTTTATTATCTCAAGATAATGGCAAAGACATAGAAGGTTTCGGTTTGGTTTTTTTGGAAGCTGCCTCTTGTGGTTTACCGATTGTAGCTACGTTAGAGACTGGAGCGGCAGATGCTGTTAGTGATGGTAAAAACGGTATATTGGTTCCAACAAGAGACAGTCATAAAGCTACTCAAGCTATAATTAAGATATTATTAAATTCCAATTTAAAAAATTCTTTTTCAGAATCGTCTTTAGAATTTGCTAAATCCATGAATTGGGAAAAGGTAGCTGATTCCTACTTTAAAATATATAAATTTTAAAGTAAGTTAAAGAAACTAAATTAGAGTTGTTTGTTGTTATAATTATGTGCTAGTTTGTTATAGTTCTTTAACAATTAAGACTAATTGAATTTATCTTAACTATCCTAAAAAAGGAGAGAGTTATGGCTATCAAGTTAGTTCATAAACACAAGATCGCGGTAGTAGGCTTATGGCATTTAGGAGAAATTTATTCTGTTGGTTTGGCCGAGTTGGGTCACCATGTTGTGGGTATAAGTGATGATGATATTGTAATTAGAAATTTATTAAATAATATACCACCACTAACAGAACCCGAATTAGTTGAGTTGCTGGAAAAAAACCAGTCTTCAAAAAGATTAACATATACTACGGATTTTAGTTTGATAAAAAACTGTGAGATATTATGGCTTACGTTTGATACGCCAGTGGACGATCAAGATGAAGTAGATCTTTCTCTTATCCGCGACGCTTTGATAAAAGCTGTGCCTTTTTTACAAGACGGTGTGTTAGTGGTAATGACAAGTCAGACTCCCGTGGGCACTGCCATAGAATTCAAAGATATGATTCGAAAAACACGACCCGATCTTATTTTTGATTATGCGTATGTACCGGAGAATTTAAGATTAGGTGAATCTCTGCATTGTTTTATGAATCCCGTAAGAATAGTTGTTGGAGCGGAAAATGAAAAAACTTTTCAACTGATAAGAGAATTGTTTTCTTCACTAAAAGTTAATTTTATAGAGATGTCACCAGCTTCGGCTGAAATGTCTAAACACGCTCTTAACTCTTTTTTAGCTACCTCGCTTACATTTGCATACGACATTGCTGATTTGTGTGAGAGAGTTGGAGCGGATGCTATTGATGTAATTCGAGCTTTAAAATCAGACGACCGTATTGGTCCAAAAGCATATTTGGATGCCAATGTCGGTTTTTCTGGGGGAACATTGGGGCGCGACATCAAAGCTCTTTTAAGGGTTTCATTACAAATAGGAGTAGATATACCTGTTATTAGCAGTGTCTGGGAGAAGGGTAAAGATCGCCGTCTTATCGTGCTTGCAAGGCTTAGAGAACAACTTGGTTTGTTGGAAGGTAAAAGGGTAGCCTTGTTCGGCTTAACCTATAAGGCTGGTACGACTACTATGCGTCGTTCATTGTCTTTAGAGGTGGTTGGGGATTTGAGCTCTGCCGGAGTGGTCTTGAGGCTGCATGATCCTCATGCAGATATAGACGGACTTAAGTACCTTGATGGATTATGTTTTTTTTCAAGAGATCCATATGAGACTGCTTGTGGTGTACATGCAATAGTGATTATGACCCCTTGGCCTGAATTTAAGAATTTGGATTTTGCTAAGTTAAGAAAGGTTTTAGATTCTCCGGCTATTTTTTTAGATGGCCGAAACTTTTTTTTGGGTAAGGAACAAGAAATCACAGAAGCTGGCTTTATTTATCTTGGCATAGGGAGGAGTTAGAAATGCTAAAAAACAAAAAGGCAGTAATTACTGGTGGTGGGAGGGGTATTGGTAAATCCATAGCTCAACATTTTTTGTTGGAGGAAGCAGAAGTTTTGTTAGTAGCTCGAACTCTAGCCGAGTTAGAAAAAACACGTGACGAATTAACTCCTTTGGGTCATGTAGAAATTTTATCAGCAGATGTATCTGTAGAGGATGATGTTGAAAAGATATCTGCTAGGGTTTTGAATTTGTGGGGCGGTGTTGATATTTTAGTAAACGTCGCCGCTATTCAAGGGCCGATAGGGCACATAACGGATGTAAATATAGTCGAATGGCGAAAGGTCATAGAGGTGAACCTCATTGGTACCTTTTTAATGATTCGGGCTTTGGTACCTTTTATGAAAGAGCTTGGCAAAGGTAAGATTGTCAACTTTGCTGGTGGTGGTGAGGGTCCTTATACTAACTTTTCGGCTTATGTAGCTTCTAAAGGCGGTATAGTGCGTTTAACGGAGACTGTGGCAGCAGAGTTGAAAGACTTTAATATCGATATAAATGCTATAGCTCCTGGAGCTGTTAATACGCAAATGTTGAGAGAGGTTCTTGAAGCGGGTCCGGTTAATGTAGGTCGTGATACTTACGAAAAATGTTTGAAGCAAAAAGAAACAGGAGGAATATCGCCAGATAAAGCAGCCGAGTTAGTTGTGTTTTTGTCCAGTGAAGCTTCTAATGGCTTAACTGGAAAAGTTATATCTGCTATTTGGGATGATTACCATAATTTTCCTCAGCATCTTAAAGAAATTATGGGAACAGATATATATTCTTGGCGGCGGATAAAACCAAATGATCGCGGTTACGAGTGGTAAAACAAATAAAGGAGGAGTAGCTATGAAGCTATTCATTGATTCAGCAGATATTGGTGAAATAGAGAAGTGGTTGTCTGCAGGTATTAGAGATGGAATTACTACGAACCCAACCTTGCTTAAGAAAGCTGGGGTGACGGATACTGTTTCGGCTTGGCGAGGGATTGTAGATCTTATTAAAAAATACTCGCTAACTCCCTTATCGTTAAGTGTGGAAGTTTTTAAGGATGATGCTGAAGGTATGGTTGAACAGGCTAAAGATTTTGTTAGTAAATTAAATTATCTCGGTACCACCATCAAAATTCCGATTTTAGGAACCGACGGCACAGATCGGCTTGAAGTAATAAGAATATTGTCAGATTTGAAAATAGCTGTAAATTGTACAGCTTGTGTCCATTGGTTTCAGGCTTTTTCGGCGGCTAAGGCTGGTGCTAAATATGTTAGCTTACTTTATTGTCGCAGTAACGATGCTGGCCTTGACGGTTTGGATATGATTACACGGACACGTCGATTGATAGACCAACATGGCTTAGTTTCCGAAATAATCATCGGTAGCATCAGACAGGCCAAGCAAGTTTTTCAAGTTTACGATGCGGGTGCGCATATTATAACTGTGCCACCCAAGTTCTTTCCAGAACTTTTGTTTCACCAAAAAAGTGTTGATACACAGAAACAGTTTTTGGCAGATGCGGGAGTGGAAGTTTAGTTCTTTATATTTAATACCCCTTGAGTTGCACTCAAGGGGTATTTGTTTTATTATCTAACCTATTATGATTTCTATTGTTTTTCCTGTTTATAATGAAGAAGGGAATGTTGAAAAACTGCATTCAATTATCAAAAGAACTATGGATGATTTTGGTGAATCTTACGAGATAATTGCAGTTGACGATGGTTCTAAAGATAAAACCCTAGAGGTAATGAAGAAATTGTCTCCGTTAAGGACCATAGTTTTTGCTAGAAATTATGGTCAAACTTCGGCTTTAGATGCTGGTTTAAAGGCAGCTAAGGGAGAAATTGTTATAACGTTAGATGCTGATTTACAAAATGACCCCAAAGATATTCCCCGTTTAATTAATAAATTGCGTGAAGGATACGATGTTGTTTCTGGTTGGCGTCGCGATAGGCACGATAATTTTGGAAGAAAAATCTTATCTCGCTTGGCTAATTGGTTGACGCGAAAAGTAACTGGTTTATTTTTGCATGATTATGCCTGTGCACTTAAGGCTTATAGAAAAACCGCTCTAATTGATCTTAATCTTTATGGTGAAATGCATGTTTTTTTGCCAGCGATTCTTTATATGCGAGGAGCCAAAATCGCAGAAATGCAAGTATCTCATCATGCTCGGACGGTTGGTTTTTCTAAGCATAATTTTTTAAAAGCGGTTAAGGACATTTCAGATTTATTTGTTATAAAATTTATTTTTTCGGTTAAACGACCACTTATTGTTTTTGTTTTAGCGGGTTTTATTTTATTTTTTTTATCGTTAATTTCAATAGCTATCTCTATAAGTTTAACTTTTCTTGCTATGGGGTTTGTAGCAGAAATGTTAATGAGAGTATATTATGAATCTAAAGATAGTCGGCCATATATAATTAGAGAGATTTTGGAAAATTAGTTAATTATGATTAAAAAAATTGGTGATTATGTAATAGTAAATTACCATTACGTTGAAGATCCTAAGCTTGATTGGAGTGGTATTCACCCTTGTTCTGTAAAGGAATTCGAAAGGCAAATTGAATTTTTATCTAAAAATTTTGAGATTGTTTCTGTGGGTCAGGTTTTTGATTCTGCCCAAAAAGAGTCAAAGGGAAAGTTTTGCGCTATTACGTTTGATGATGGATTAAAAGGGCAATATGAAAATGCTTTGCCAATTTTAATTAATCATAAAGTCACTGGCACTTTTTTCCCGATAACTTCAACTTTTGAAGGCAGATTGCCGGCTACTCATAAAGTGCATATTTTACTTTCACATTCGTCTTCCTCGGAACTTATTGATATTTTCCATAAGTTTATTAAGGAATTTTATTCAGATATTGAATCTGTGTATTTTATTCCTAGAGATAGACGGTTGTTTGAGCGTAGAAAACACGAAGACTTACCCACGGCTAATTTTAAGGAAACTATGATTAGCTTGCCAGAGGATATTAAGGGCAGGTTTTTAAGATATTGTTTTAAAATGATGAAGCTTGATGAGAAAAAAATAAGCAAAGAAATTTTTATGAATAAAGACGATGTTGTAAATTTGTGTGGTCAAAAAATGGAAATAGGTAGCCATTCCCATGGGCATTATTCTATGTCGGCAGTTGGGGCAGAGTTTTTAAAAAAAGATATTCAACTCTCTAAAGATATTTTGTCTAACTTACTTAATAAAAATATTGATACTTTTTCTTATTCGTATGGTCATTACACGGATTTTGGTATAAAAGTATTAAAAGATATGGGGTTTAAGAATGCTGTAACAATCGAACCTCGTTCTGTTACAAAAGAAGATAATGCTTTTTTGTTACCACGATATGATGCTAACGATATTAGGGATTTTATTAGTAATATTAACTAAATAATGTCCGATAATAAATTTGATTATAGTCAGGCTAAATACGAAAAAATAAACTGTAACTTATGCAGTCAAGACAATAATGAACCCATTAGTCGTAAGGATCGTTATGGCTTACGAGTTCAGACGGTGATTTGTATAAATTGTGGTCTAATTTTTATTAATCCTAGAATGAGTCGAATTGATTATGATCAATTTTATCAATCTACTTACAGGGCACAACTGGAGGAACGTAATGGGAAAAAAATTGATCTAGATAATCTTTTTATTAAGTCTACAAAATTGGGGCAAAAGTTAGTTGAACGAATTGGCGATTATATAAATTCCGGTTTAACTCTAGAAATTGGATCAAGTTGCGGTGGTATCTTAAACGGTCTTAAACTGGCTAGACCATATTTAGAAATTTTAGGGTTAGAACCTTCTTCCATAGAGGCCAAATATGCTAATGACAAAGGCATAAAGACTTTCGTTTCAATGTTTGAGGGTTTTCAGGAGTCTCTGCCTTCTTTGCAAAATATTTTTATAGTGCGCAGTTTTAATCATTTGCTCGGCCCGGCTGGTTTTATAAAGTGGTCGCACGACCAGCTTTCTTCGGGAGGTAAGTTAGTAATTATGGTTATTGATTTTATAGAAGCTTGTCGTAATCGTGGCGCACTAAAAACACAAATTGATCATCCTTATATGTTTACTCAAAAAACCCTAGTTAGTTTTGTGCAAAGTGGTGGTTTTGATATAGAATACAATATTGTTGAAGGTGATTATATTTATCTGGTTGCAAGAAAAAATAACCATAAACCTTTTAACAAATTGGAAATAAACCCTCTGGCCTATAAAGATGCAAAGAAATATTTGAAGCCGTTCAAGCTGTGGTGGAATTATCAGGTTAATAAGTTATTTAATTAGAAATGATGAATACTATTTTTATTACTTCGTTTCATCCATCAATAGGTCGAAATATTCTATCAGGAGATGTGGTAAAGAAACTACTGTTAAGAGAAGATGTAAGGATTGTTATTTTTTGTCCGGACTATAAAACAAGTTATTTTAAAAATGAATTTGATCATCCTCATATATTTATTGAAGGTATTAAAATCGAAAAACCGACATGGCATGATATTCTTTTTGGTTATATAAGTCGATCAGTCATTAGCAGTTCAACTTTACTTATACATCGAAAAGAACTTTTTTACAGGAAAAAAAAGATTTTACCTTTTGTGTTTTCTTATTTCTTAGTGATTTTAGGCCGAATGTTTTTTCTAAAAAAAGTTATTAGATGGTTAGATCAACTAACATCTCCCAAAAGTAAATTTGAAAACTATTTTAAAAAATACAATCCTAAACTAATTTTTGCCACAGATGTATTTAATCGAGATGATATTGATTTTTTGGCATGTGCTAAAAGAGCAGGTGTATTTAGGGTCGGTATGGTTCGTTCTTGGGATAACATAACGGGGAAAGGCTTGATTCGTATAAAGCCAGATATGTTGATCGTTCCAAACGGAATAATAAAAGAAGAGGTTATAAAATATCAAAGCATACCACCCAAATATATATATGTGAGCGGGTTACCGCAAATGGATTTTTATGTTAAAAACACAGACAGGATGAGTAGAGAAGTTTTTTTTTCAAAAATTGGTTTAAATCCTAACAAAGTTACTATTTTTGTAGCCCCCCATGGTAGACGCTTTTTTAATGATGATGGTTTTTTATTAGAAAAACTTAAAGGATTACCTTATCAATATATAGTTCGTCTGCCCCCCAATGACACTATTAATTATCTCAATTTTATTCCTAGCTCCATTTTTTTTATTGAACATCCCGGTATATCATTTAAAGAGGGTGTATACAATAACAGGGAATTGTCCTTGAGCGATTCTTTTATGTTGGCTACTGAACTTTTTTATGCTGATGTTGTATTAAACTATGGTTCCACCATTTCTATTGAAGCTGCTTTTTACGATAAACCGATCATAAATTTTTTTGGTGATGCCCAAAAAAATTTACCATATATACAAAGCGAAAGAAGATTTTTTGACTTTAGTCATTTGAATAAGCTGTGGAATCTAAATTTTTGCAAGGTATCATATAATTTTGATGATCTTAAAAAGCAAATTGATGAATACTTAAAAAACCCCTTACTAGATAAAAAGGGTCGATCAGATTTTTTGAGGCTACAAGCAGGATATTTAGATGGGAAATCGGGGGCTAGAATTGCGGATTTTTTATTAAATCACCTGAACTAGGTTAGTATGAATTTTTTCAATAAAAATATAATAGTTAATCATCATTACGTTGAAGACCCAAGCAAAAATTTAAAAGGGATACATCATTTTCCTATCGACGATTTCGATAAACATATAAGTTTTTTATCGAAAAATCTTAATGTTATTTCTATACCAGAGGTTTACCAACCGGCCAATAAGGGAAGTTCCGAAAAGAGTTGTGTAATAACTTTTGATGATTGTTTAAAGGATTAGTGGGACAATGCTCTACCTATTCTAGAAAAAAATAACGTCTTAGCTACTTTTATTTGTAAAAATTTGTTTATGTCTGAAAATCATGTTATTTCTTTATATAAAAGGGGTCATACTATAGGTGGTCATACCCATAAGCACGATGCTCTAGATTCTTTAGAGACTAGTGAGATTAAATCTGATGTTGTTTTAGGTAGAGATAAATTGTTAGAAATTCTAGGTTTTAAGCCCAACGTATTCTCTTATCCCCACGGCCGTTACAATAAGTCTATTTTAGAAGTTGTAGAAAAAGCAGGATTTACCTATGGTGTAACCACAGAAAGGAGGGGTTTAAACTCAAAAGAGAATCCAGTAGCTGTTCCAAGGTTTGATGCGACAGATTTGATTATATGAGCGAATAATGAAAACAATTTTTATAAGCATTCTTCAAGGAGTCGAAGCAAAAAATATATTAAGAACTGATATATATAAAACTCTAATATCCCAACCAGATGTTAGGTTGGTTTTTTTTGTGGGCAGTAAAGATAAAATTGAATATTACAGTAAGGAATTTTATAATGACAGAATTATCTATGAAGTTGTTCCGAATTTTAGAGTTACAGTAGGAGAAATAATTTTAAGTTTTTTAAAGTTTAAACTTATCAATACCGAAACTATGGATTTAAGAAGACACATGGCAGCTCGCGATAGTAAATTCCATATAGTGTATTTTCCAATATCATATATTTTTAATAGAATTTTTGCTAGATCCTTTGTTAGAAAAATTGTTAGATGGTGTGATATGAGATTTGTTCATAACAATATGTTTAAATTTGTTTTTGATAAATATAAACCGGATGCTGTTTTCCTTGCTCATTTATTCGATGATATAGAGGTTGCAATGCTAAAGGAAGCCAAAAGACGCAAAGTTTTTAGCTTTGGGTTTATAAATTCTTGGGATAAATTAACTACTCGATGCATGATGAGAGCATTACCCAATAAATTATTTGTTTACAATAATATTGTTAAAGAAGAAGCTCATAAATTAGGCGATATGAAATTATTGGATATTATTGCTGTGGGTATACCACATTACGATTTTTATTTTAAGGAAAAAGCTAACCCTAAAGAATTTCTTTCGAAACATTATGGAATAGACATTTCAAAAGAAATATTATTATATTCGCCTTTAGGTAAATATTTTAGCAATTCAGATTGGGAAGTTATCGATTTAATTCAAGATTATATTGTTAAGGGCTCGCTAATTAAGAGTGTGGAGTTACTTGTAAGATTTCAGCCTAATGATTTTCTTGATGAAAAAGAAATTGAAAAGCGACCATGGTTAAAATATTGTTGGCCTGGTGTAAGGTTTTCTAATAAAAGAGGCGTAGATTGGGATATGAGTAATAATGATCTAAGACATTTACACGATACTTTAGAAAATATATCTATACTTATTTGTTATGCTTCTAGTATAAGTATAGATGCGATTGTTTTTGATAAACCCGTTATAAATATTAATTTTGAAGTTAAAGAAAAACAGAAACTTTCTAAAACACCTACTTATTTTTACAAGACGAATCATTACCAAAAGGCTTTAAAAACTGGAGGCATAAAGCTTGTAGAAAATAAGGATCAGTTATTATTTTGGATAAATAAATACTTATCGGATCCATCCATAGATAAAGACAACAGAAAGAAACTTGTAGAACAGCAATGTTATTTTTTAGATGGACATGCCGGAGAAAGAATTGGTTTAAATATGCTTTCTTTAATTAATTATGAAATTAGGAATTGATATTGTAAAAATAAATAAATTTAAAAAGATTAAAAAAACCGATTTTTATTTATGGCAGAAAGTTTTTACTAAAAATGAATGGAAATATTCTTTTAAGGATAAACTTTATACTTGTCATCTAGCTGGTATCTTTGCAGCAAAAGAGGCAGCTTTTAAGGCTATGGGTTGGACTAATTTTTCTGATTTGGGCAAAATTGAAGTAAGTCATGTAAAGGGTGGTTTGCCTATGTTAAATTTTAAAAAATTGCATGTCAGTATAAGCCATAGCGATGATACCGCTATAGCCGTAGTAATAGGACAATGAATTTTATAGATATACAAAAAAAGGTTGGTTTACTATTTGATAATTCTGAAACATCTGTTTCGGAATATTTGGCCGTTAATTCAAAAGTTAATGAATTAAATAAAAAAGATATTCCTAGCTATTTTAGAAAGATTAAAAGTGCTTTTTTGGGTAGTTTTACGCTGCAGGGTTTGCCAGAAATTTTTAGAGTTGAGGGAGTGTTTCATAATTTACTTAGTGATAATTATCTTGCCCCCTACAATCAGTTCTCACAACAAATTTTAGATAATACAAGCGATTTATATAAGTTCAATCCCAGTTTAGTTTATTTAATTTTGGATAAAAAAGATATTGTAGATTTGGGTCATATAAATGATTTAATAAGTAAATTAAAATCTCGTAGCAGTATAAAGAAGGTTATACTTTTTAATTTTGTTGAAGAAGTTTCCAATTGGAACAATAGTTTATCTAATATGTTTGAAAGTGATAATTTTGTGTCTATATTTGATTTCAATAATTTCTTAAAAGAAATAGGTCATAAAGAATATTGGAATACTAAATATGCAGAGTTGGGTGATTTAAGGTTGAGTCCTCAAGCTTTTCCTAAATTGGCTGAAAAAATTTTAAGTTATGCGGTGGCTGAAAGTGGTGGTACTAAAAAATGCTTAATGACAGATTTAGATGGTACTTTATGGAATGGTGTTGTTGGCGAAGATGGAGTAGATAATATATCTTTAGATTTAGATTTACAAGATATAATTTTGCAGTTATATAAAAATGGAATTGTTTTAACTATAAATAGTAAAAATAATTTTCAAGACGCCATGGATGTTTTTGAAAAACATCCTAAGACAGTTTTAAATAAAAACCATTTTGCTACTTGGCGTATAAATTGGCAAGATAAATATGTAAATGCTCAAGAAATGGCAAAAGAATTAAATTTGGGTGTTGATAGCTTTGCTTTTATAGATGACGATCCTTTTCAAAGAAATATGATTAGAGAATTTTTGCCCGAAGTAGCTGTTTTTCATCCGAACAGATTAAAGGATTATATAGGCTTTTCTTCTTTAGTTATTACAGAGGAAGATAAAAAACGTAGTGAGATGTATGTGCAGGAAAGACAGAGGAATGAACTCAAGACAACCTTAAAGGGCCTGGATGATTTTTTGAAAGGGTTGTCGCTTGAGGTTATTGTAAGTGACATGAATAACGCTAATATTTCTAGGATTTCTCAGTTAACGCAAAAAACAAACCAATTTAATTTAACAACACGTAGATATTCCGAAGAAGAATTAAGGCGTTTTCTAGATAATGGTAAAATACTAGCTATATCAGTAAAAGACAGGTTTGGTGATTATGGTCTTACAGGTATATGCATGGTTAAGTTTAAAGAGAGCGAGTGGTTTGTAGATAACTTTTTATTAAGTTGTCGCATACTGGGTAGGGGCGTAGAGAATACTTTTTTGTCTTATATTTGTAACTTGGCTAAAACTGAAGGAGCTAGTAAGGTTATAGGAGAGTTTATTCCAACTGCAAAAAATAAACCATCGGAAAATTTCTTAAAAGATTTTGAGTTTAATTGTGTTTCAAGTGATGTTGCGAGGATTATTTATGAGGAAAAATTAGATAAAGAATATAGTTATTCTCCGTTTATAAAAATCAAACATGAATAAGCTTTTAAATATTTTAAGCAGAGTACTAGATATTAAAATAGAAGATATAAATGATAATATTGGTCCCGACAACACAGAAGGTTGGGATTCTTTTAATGGTTTGTTATTAGCCACCGAACTAGAAAAAGAATTTAAAGTTAAATTTACCATGGAAGATATTGTTTCGATTAAAAATGTTGGGGATATAAAAACTATTTTAAAAAAACGTGGTTTAAAAATTTAATCCTATGAGCTTGAAACCTAACAGTTTGTTATATGAAGAGATAAAAATAGGCGATATTTTTTCTTTCGAGTATTTTGTAGATGAGTCTACTGTTTTTAAATTTGCTGAACTTACTGGTGATTTCAATCCTCTTCACATGGACGAGTCTTATGCCAAAGAAACTCTATTTGGGGGCAGAATTGTTCATGGAATGTTATTAGCCGGATTATTTTCTACGTTGGTAGGAATGCTTTGCCCTGGTGAGCGGGCTTTGTATTTATCACAAGATATTAGTTTTAGAAACCCGCTTTTTTTGGGTAAAAAAATAAAAGTAGAAGGGAAAGTTCTTAGTAAGTTCGATGGAATAAATGTTTTAGAAATTAAGACATTAATAAAAGATTTAGAAGGGAATATTTTTGTAGATGGATTAGCAAAGATAAAAGTTAGATAATAAAATGTTTAAAGATAAAATAATATTAATATTAGGCGGTACAGGCAGTATCGGTTCGTCTATAGCTGAAGCTTTCAATGACGAAGGAGCTATCGTTTGCTGTCATGGGCAAACTGGAGGCTATTCGGCTGATTTAAGAAATAGTACCGAGACGACTCAGCTAATAGAAAAAATTATTGGTAAATACGGGTTTATAGATGTAATCGTTAACTCTGTTAGTAATCTAGCTAATATTGCTAGTTTCGAAAAGAAAGATTGGGCTGATTTTATTGGCCATTTAGAAATACAGCTTAAATCCTGTGTTGAAACTACAAAATTAGTTTTGCCCTATATGAAAAAACGGGGTAATGGCAAGATAATAAATATTTTAAGCAGCTATACGATTGGTAGCCCTCCTTCAAGTTTATCTGATTATGTTACAGCTAAGTATGCTTTATTAGGATTGACTAAAGCTTTAGCTAAAGAGTTGGGACGGTTTAATATAAATGTAAACGCAGTTTCTCCTAGCTTTATTAAAAATTCTTTTACGAAAAATATACCAGAAAAACTAGATGAGATATTGATTTTACAAACGCCTATGGGGCGACTGACTACAGAAAAAGATGTTGCTAACACTGTTTTATTTTTAGCTTCAGAAAAGGCCAATTTTATTAGTGGAGAAAACATAGTAGTTTCTGGAGGTAGTGTTATGAACTAAATACTAGGATGAATATATCTCTATACGAAGATAGTGACTTCAAAATATTTTCTGAATATATAAACAAGTTTTTTAAACCTAACTATATACTTGGTTACAAGGAATATATAAATTGGCAATATGAAAACTCTCTTTACATATTAAAGATAGAGAACAGAGTGGCTGGCCATTTTGGTTTTAGAGATATACCTTACAAAATCGGACATAATGTTGAAAATGTTAGAGTTTTGATGAATTTATTTGTTGTACCAGGACTTAGAACAATGGGTGCAGGCGCATTTTTGGCTAAAAAAGTTTTTGATACTCCAACCCCCATACTTGTTTCTGGTTATACACCAATATCTCAAAAGCTTTTTTCTTATTTAAGTAAAAGTTGGAAAGAAGCTGGGAATTTTTGTCGTTTTATTAAAATTTTAAATCCCGGAAATAACTTTTTAAAAAAATATAATATTCCTCATGTTGTTCCCGAGTATAGTAGGGGAAAAAAATATTTAAAAATAAAAAAACAAAAAAATGTTATTATGTTGGAAAGAGCTTGGTTAGAGGCTAAGGAGAGATATACTGTCACAGTAGAACGAAATCAGGATTATTTAAAATGGCGTTTTTTAGAAAATCCATCTATAGACTATTCGGTATTTACTTGTTTTAAAGACGATTCTCCCTGCGGTTTTATTATTGGTAGGATAGAGTCGGATCAGGGTTTTACTATGGCTAGGATCATAGATTTTATAACTGTAGAAGAAGCAGAAATTCCACTAATAGAAAATTTTGTAAGATGGGCTTATGAGAGTGATTGTGATGCTGTTGATTTTTTATTTTCCGGTAAATTTTATGAAAAAAGTTTAAAAGAAAGTGGTTTTTTTGATGTTACTGATACAGATTTTGTTAACTTTCCTGTACTTTTTAGTCCGATATCAAATAAAAAAACTTTTATAAATATAGCCCACAATTTGGATTTCCCTTTAGATCAGTGTTATTTTAATAAAGCTGATGGGGATCAAGATAGACCTAATCCACATTAATTGATATATCAGATATTTATAAAAGTTATGAAGAAAAAAGCATTAGATGAGTTTCCTTATGGCGAGGCCGAGTTAGAAAATATCCCCTGTAATTTATGTGGGTCGCTAGATCATAAAATACTGGCTAAGCGTGACCGCAACAATATCGAGATTAGCACGGTTATATGTAAGAGATGTGGTCTGATCTTTTTAAATCCAAGGATGACACGTACTTGGTATCAAAAATATTATCAATTTGAATACCGCAGACAAGTTGAATCTTACGGCTCTAAGGAATCGGCTAGTTTGGACGATCTTTTTGATTGGTCTAAAAAACACGGCCGATTTTTGAGCACTCTACTGGGTCAATATTTAGTTTCCGGCGGTCTTACAATTGAAGCTGGTTCTAGTGTTGGAGGAATTTTGAAGGGTTTAAACCCTTTTTTAAAGGGAGAGGTTATTGGTATAGAGCCTTCTAAATTGGAAGCAGAGTATGCTATAAGAAATGGAATCCCAACTTTGCCTGTTTTTTTTGAAGATATTGGAACTAATGATATAGGTAAATTAAAAGGAGCAACTAATATTTTTTGTGTTCAGACCTTAAATCATCTTCAAGACCCTAAAGGTTTTTTTGACTGGGCTTACAATTCTTTAGTCGACAATGGGCGATTAGTTTTGGAGGTGAAGAATTTTAGACACCATGCTAAAAAAGTAGGTAATCTTCGCCAAGCTATTCAAATAGACCATACTTACATGTTTTTACCGGAGACTTTAGAAAATTTTATAAAGGCTTGTGGATTTGAAATTATATTTAAGGATATAGATGAATATAAAAGCAAGAAAGAACTAGAGAATCAGGGGAAGCCCGATAGTCATATGCGTTTTGTGGCTGTTAAATCCGAGCGAGGTAAATACAAAATTTCTTATGATTATAAAAAAATTAAAAAAACAATCAATTTTTTAAAGATTTATCTTAATTGTTTTTTTAATTATCGCTTACCTAGAAAAGTTAAATCGTTACTATAAAAAATATGGAAAAAAATTCAACTAAGCTTATGATATCTGTTATATTTCCAACCTATAACGAAGAGGGTAATGTAGGAGAACTTCATAAATTAAATAAAGAAACTTTAGATAAAATTGGTTTACCTTATGAAATAATAATCGTAGATAATGGATCTAAAGATAATACTCTCGCTATTTTAAAGGGGCTTTCTCCTATTAAAATTATATCTTTGACCAAAAACTTTGGACAAACAGCTGCATTGGAAATTGGGATTAATTCTGCTAAGGGAGACATGATTGTAATTATGGATGGTGATATGCAAAATGATCCGCGCGATATTCCCAAGTTACTATCAAAATTAGAAGAAGGCTATGATGTTGTTTCGGGTTGGAGAAAAGATAGGCACGATAATTTTATTAGAAAGGCTCATTCATATTTAGCTAACTGGCTTACCAGAAAAATTTCTGGCCTCAACCTTCGTGATCATGCTTGTGCTTTAAAAATTTATCGAAAAGAGTTTTTAAAACAAATAAGATTATACGGTGTTCAGCATGTTTTTCTAGCGGCTCAAGTTTATGGATTTGGTGCTCGCATTGCAGAAGTAGAAGTTGTACATCATGCTAGAAAACACGGTTTATCCAAGCATCATTTTTTTGCTGGTATTAAGGCCATAGCAGATTTAATAATGGTCAGATTTTTGTCTCCCGATACTAGACCTTTTGTTTTTTTTGCTGGTTGCGGTTTTTGGATATGGTTTTTAGGTATCGTAAATGCAGTATTGGGTGCTATCTATGGAAGCCGTGGTTTTATTATAGTCGCTCTGATTTTAACTGGTTTAGGCTTTCTTTTATTTGTTTTGGGGTTTATGTCGGAGCTTTTAAGAAGAATTTATCTTGAATTAAGATCAGAAAGGCCAATCTTGGTAAAAGAAATAATTGAACAATGAATTTAATTAAAAAGTACTGGCTCGTTGTTATGTTGTTGGCTCTTTTAGTTGGTGTTTTATATATCGCACCCCAAATCATAATTAAAATGAGAGTAGAGGGTTTGGGACATAAATTTATTTTATTTCAATTCATTGAGTTGGCTGACGGTGGCGATGCTTATTTTCAATTTGCTAGAGAGATTTATGAAGGTCATTTTCCTCCTGGAGATTTATTCTCTGACAAAAATTTACCGAATATTTATCCTTGGTTACCCCCGCTTTTTTTTGGTTTTTTAATTAAAATTCTTAAAGATATAAATTTAGCCTATATAGCTGCTAATTTTATTTTTCCAGCACTTTTTTTTACATTATTCTATTTTTTAGGGCAGGTTATTTTTAAAAAAAATAAATTATGGTCTTTATTTCTTGCTTTGGTGGCTGTCTTAACCCCGATGCCGCTTTTGGCAGACAGAATGTTTTTTAGTTTTAAATTATTTGGTGATATTTTTTTAAAAAATTTTTATCCTGAAGTTAAGACTATCTTGCCTACTCTTTACTTTTCTAGAGCTGATTATCCTCTTCTTACTCACATTTTTTATTTGCCAGCTATAATCACTCTCTTTATTTTTTGGCGTAGACCTGGGTTTAAAACGGCGATGTTGGCTGGTTTTACAGGAGGATTATTAGCTTACGTTTATTTTCATAAGTGGGTATATTGGATGGTTGTGTTAGGTTTCCTTTTTTTATTATCTATATTTTTTCTAAAAAAAGAAACCAAAAGATTACAACTTTTTTTAGTTTTAGGTTTTACCACCATCTTAACTAGTATTCCTTATTTTATAAATTATTTTAGATTAGCCAGCTTCAATGGTTCTAAGGATTTAATACAAAGATTATCTCTTGAAGTGGGGAGGTCGGTAAATTTATCTGTTTGGCCTCAATATATAATTTATTTTTCTTTGGCGGTATTAGTTTATTTGATTTATTTTAAAAAAGATTTACCATTAACCATTTTGTATTGGTCGTTTTTATTAGCAGCTTTTTTTGTTTGGAATATTCAGGTTATAATCGGTTTTGTTCCGCACTCCGATCACTGGCCAAGGGCAATAAATCCCTTGATTTTTTTAGTTATTTTTGATTTGGCTTATAATTTAGTCCAAAGAATAATAAAGCGAGTGCCCACATTAAACAGGGTCTTTATTTTTAGCATGGTTTTATTGATGGTTTTATTGGTCTTTAAAAAAACGATAAACGCAGTTAAATTTTTAGAAGTCCCAAATGATCAAATAATTTCTAACTATACACTACCAGAGAGTGTTTTAGATTCTTATTCTTGGATTGAAAAAAACTATAGCGAACCTATTGTGATTTCGCCTTCTTTTATATCATCTATTTATCTTTCTGCTTTTACTTCTAGTCGTCCTTTTTTGCCATGGGGTGGCGTTAGTCCTATGTCTAATTACTCTTTAGAAGAGTTATTTTTGAAATCTAATAAGAATTTTTATATACCAAAAAACATTTTTACGGAAAGGCTCGAGAAAAATGGTTTGCCGTGTACTAAAAAATGTAATTTGCTCTATGTTAATGCAAATTTTAAAGACACTAGACTTTATTTATATCAACTTTATTTTATGGATAAAAATAATACGCAAAATAGAGATATTCCTGCATATAAAATCGAAGAATTATCTCAACGTTATGATAAACTAGAAACCAGTTGGAAAAAAACAGGGGCTGATTTGGTATATCTTGGTCCATGGGAGAATATTTTTAATGGTTCTAGTTTAAAAAATGATAAAGATCTATCTCTTGTTTATTCTAATAAAGAAGTGGAGATTTATAAAATTATAAAATGAGTAAAAATATTTTGTTAAAATTTAAAAAGATTCCATTAAAAATTGTTGATGAAAAACCTTTATTTATTCCAGAAGAAGATTTTAAAAATATTGAAGAGGGTCTACATTCTGGTTTTTTAAATAGATTTAAGACTTTTCTCAAGAGATTTCCACAAATTTATTCTTTTATTTTTTATTTTATAGCCCCAGCAATTTTTCTTGGCCGAGAACCAAAATCAATATTTAGCGTTCTTAATAAAGATAGTTTGATTATAGATTTGGGCTCTGGTAATCGCAGACTTAGCAAGAATATTGTAAATGTAGATATCCATCCATGGTCAGAAGTAGATATTTTGGCCGATGCCCACGATTTGCCTTTTGAAGATAACTCTGTTGATGGAGTTGTTCTTTCTTGGGTGATAGAGCATATGGCTGACCCTTTAAAAGTAGTATCGGAAATACATAGGGTCCTTAAAAAGGGTGGCTATTTTTATCTCTCAACCAATTTTATAACTCCCTACCATCCATCTCCAAAGGATTATTATCGCTGGACCGCTGAAGGTTTAGGGGTATTGTTAAAAGATTTTAATGTTTTAGAACTAAAACCTCACGTTGGTCCAACCTGTGCTCTCTTATCTGTTTTGCAAGAATGGTTGTCTTTGGTTTTATCTTTTAATATAAAAATATTAAAAGATTTTTTATGGATATTTTTTGTGGTAGTAACCTCACCATTAAAATTTTTGGATCTAATCTTTATTCATTATAAATCAGCGGATATTATAACCGCAGGCTTTTATGTTATTGCCAAAAAAGGATAAATAAATTAACCTCATACTAGATAAGTCCTTTAAAATTTAATCAAGGAGGTTGGTATGCAGTTTATTCTAGGGTCCTCAGTAGCTCCAGTAGCTCCAGTGGTTACAGAAACACCGTTTCGTTTGCCGCTTGGAGGTGGTTCCACAGATTTGCCTTCATACTACGAAAAGTACGGTGGTTTTATTTTTGGAGTTGCTATCGATTTTTATATTCATGTTTTTTTGAAGCGTTTAAGAATAGACCGACGTATTCAGTTTCATTACACTGCTTGTGAGACGGTAAACTGTTTACACGAAGTGCATCATGGTATAGGTCGCGAGGCATTAAGAATGGTTGGTATTGATAATTCCATTAGTGTGACATTTAATGCTGATTCTCCATCTGGTACTGGGCTCGGTTCTTCGGGGAGTTACGCTGTCGGCCTTTTAAATGGTCTTTATGCTTTGGAAGGAAAGACTAAGGATCCAAGGTTTTTGGCAGAGAAAGCTTTTGAAATAACCACCAACTTGGGTTGGTGTGATGGTAAGCAAGATCCATATCTTGCGGCGTATGGTGGCTTTACGGTGCTTAATATTGACCAAAACGGTCATGTTGCGGTCTCTAAGCCAGATATAAGGGAATACACCATAGATCGCTTTTTAAGCCAGACCCTATTATTTTATACCGGTACCAAAAGAGATGGACAAAGTGGTGATATTCTTAAAGAACAGGATGAACAACGTGTTTTAGAACTAAAGCATGGAACTAAAGAAATAGGATTAAAAATTTTGGTAGCTTTTGAAAATGGCGATTTAGATGAGTTTGGCCGGTTGATGGATAAGCATTGGCATATTAAAAGACAGATGTCTGGCAAAATCAGTTCTGACAAGTTTGATGCCATTTACGAAATGGCAAAACAGGCTGGGGCTTTGGGTGGAAAATTGGTAGGCGCTGGCGGCGGTGGCTATTTTATTTTTTACTGCCCCACGTCGCTTTCCAAGAGTCGTGTTTCTATTGCTTTAACAGAAGCTGGTTTGCAAAGAGCCGATTTCGGTATTGATTATAAGGGGTCTACGACTGTAACCATACCAAGGATGTAGATATTCACTAAGTCTAGTTTAATAAAAAGACGAGCCAAAAACGGCCCGTCTTTTTTAGTGTACCAAAATTATCTTTTGACAAACATAGTTAGTTAATTTATGGTTATACAATTGTGTTATGCACAATGTGTTTTGTACCTTAAAAATATGCATACTAACTCATTCCTAAATATAAGGAGTTTTTTATGTCAAGAAAAGTTCTTATTATATATCCACCAAACCAGTTAAACCCCACTGAAGCTCCTCGTCCAGAAGGGTCATTGGGCCCTCTTTACTTAGCTTCGGCTTTGGAAAATGCAGGTATAGAAACTGATCTGGTGGATGCTTCTGTAGGAACGGAAGACGATAAGCTGGAAGACACTTTTAACAACCCAGTGATGCAACTAAACGGTCTTATAAGGATTGGTATGTCTTTTGATCGTATCCGTGAGTTTATCGCTTTAGGCGGTTACGATGTGGTAGCGATTCATTCAAATTTTACTCCCCAGACCCGTATGGTTTTGGAAACAGCCAAAATAATAAAGGAGATTAATCCAGAAATTTTGGTTATCAGTGGAGGGGTAAATGCTCGGCATATTCTGGAACGTCTTTTGGGTATAGGTTTTGTTGATTTAATCTGCATCACCGAAGGAGAAAGGATTATTGTTAAAATAGTTAAACAGTGGAGGCTTAATCGATCATTTGACGGTGTAGATGGTGTTGTCTTTATGGAATCGGGCCGGTTGGTTTATCGGCCAGTAAATTCCGATAGTGTGGTCCAAAATTTAGACGAGTTGCCTGTGCCGGCGTGGCATAAACTGCCTTTGGCTAAATATGCCGAGATTACTTCTCCGCATGGCGATGTGGTTTTGAGTGAGAAATATATTTATGCTCCCATGATGACTTCTCGCGGTTGCCCATTTAAATGTGCTTATTGCCATATATCGTTAGAAAAAGAAAAACATGACGATATTGGTAATCTAAGACTCAAGTCTGTGGATCGCGTTATGCGTGAAATAGAAATTTTAAAATCTTTAGGTGTTACCAAGGTTTACATCGAAGATGATAGCTTGCTTGCCAAGAAAGCTCGCGTTAAAGAAATTTTTACACGCCTTTTGGGTGCTGGCTTAAAAATCGCCGATGTAAATGGTGTCAACCTTGTTCATCTTTTTGTAAGAGACAGAGCTACAGGAAAATTAAGGGTGGATAGAGATTATTTAGAGTTGCTCTGTGCATCTGGTTTTGATCAAATTAGTTTTCCTGTTGAATCCGGTGTTCAAAGGGTTTTGGATAAATATGCTACCGGTAAACTCGTTTTAGAAACAATGGACATAGCTGGGTTGGTAAGGGTCGCTTCCGATGTAGGTATTTCTTGTCCTGTCGGTATCATGATGGGTTTTCCAGATGAAACAGAGGCAGAGATTCTCCAAAGTGTGGAATTAGCAAAAAAGTTAGTTGATGCTGGAGCCAAGTATTGTTCTTTTTATATTCCCATTCCTTTTCCGGGTAGTCAGCTTTATCATATGGCTATTGCCGGTGGACATCTGGATGCAAATTTTGATCCAGACATTATGAACTGGCATCGGCCGGTTATGAAAAACACTACCGTGCCGCCAGAAAGAGTTTTGGAACTTCGTGAATGGGCTTGGCGTTCGGTTAATCGAGATGACTATGTAGCTGAACGGTTGAGTAAAAACATAGGTACAAGGTGGAGTTCTTTTAAGCCAGTTAGCGATGAAAATTAATGTGTGGTAACCTCTGTTGTCTGTGGACAATAGGGGTTTTTTATTTTAATCTAAGTAAGTTAAAGACTGATTATAAATAAATATTATGCGATTTGCTATTACAGGTGGGTGTGGTTTTATCGGCTCACAACTTTCTATACATCTTTTGGAGCTAGGCTATGATGTTAGAGTTATAGATAAAATTGCTATTGGATCTAGTCCTTACTGGAGTGGTTTTGATTACAGTAAAATAGATTATTGCGAAGTTGATATTTGTTCTCCAGGAGATATGGATGAATGTTTTAAAGATGTTGATTACGTTTTTCATTTAGCTAGCTATGCGCGAATTAAAGATTGTTTAGCTAATCCAAATTTAGCCCGAAAAATTAATGTTGGTGGTACGCTTAATGTTTTATTAGCAGCAGAAAAAAATAAGGTTAAACGTTTAGTGTATACCAGTTCATCTTCTGCTTATGGAGATCAAGATAATTTGCCATGGAAAGAAGATATGCCAATTAAGCTTCTTAATCCGTATGCTTCTACTAAATATGCAGGCGAAATATTGTGCCAATTATTTGGCGAAGCTAATCGCTTAGAAACTGTAAGCCTAAGATTATTTAATGTTTATGGTTCGGTGTCGGCGATTGAAGGAAAAGTTGATTGCCCGAGCGTGGTGGAAATTCTTTTGAAACAAAAAAGAAATGATCAAGCACTTACTATTATTGGAGATGGTAAACAAAAAAGAGATTTGGTTAATGTTAAAGATGTAGCCAAAGCTTTTGTTGCGGCTTCAACCAGTAAGCTAGTCGGGAAAGGAGAAGTTATTAATATTGGTTCTGGAAGTAATTATTCGGTATCAGAAATTGCTAACTGGATAGGTGGAGAGACTACCAAATTAGATAATCGCTATGCTGAAGCTTATGAAACGCTGGCCGATATTTCTAAAGCCAAAGAGTTACTTAATTGGCAGCCCGAGCATAATCTTAAAGATTGGATTGAATCCAATAAAAAATAATAGTAATAATATATGTCTAATAAAGTTTTTTCCTTGGCGCTCGTGGGTGCGGGTGGTATTGCTTATAAATGGGTCAAAGCTATCAGTAAAGTTAAAAATTGTTCTTTAAGGTTGGTAGTAGATGTGGATATAAATAAAGCAGAATTACTTTCTAAAAATTATAAAAATTGTGAACATACAGATAAGTTAAATGATGTTTTATCAAGATTGGATATAGATGCTGTCATAGTAGCAGTGCCCAATAGTATATCTGCCAAGATCTCTAGAGAAATTATTAAGTCGGGTAAACATGTTTTATGTGAAAAACCAGGCGCTGTTAATTCCAAAGAATTAAAATCCATTATTTTAGAGGCTAAAAAATATAAGAAAAATTTTATGGTCGGGTTTAATCATAGATTCCATCCAGCCTTTTTACAGGCAAAAGAAATTTTTGATAAAGGTGAAATAGGTGAAGCTATGTTTATAAATTCTAGATATGGTTTTGGTGGTCGGGAAAACTATAATAAAGAATGGCGTTTTAATAAAAAAATAAGCGGGGGCGGAGAAATAATTGACCAAGGTGTTCATATGATTGATATGGCCCGTTTATTTTTAGGAGAATTTAATGAAGTTAAGGCTTATACGCCTAATCTTTTTTGGGGTGGAAATGTGGAAGATAATGGTTTTATACTTTTAAAAACCATAAAAAAACAAATAGCTGCAATTCATGTTAGCTGGACTAATTGGAAATGGATTCATTCTTTTGAAATTATGGGTACATTAGGCTATTTACGTATAGATGGTTTGGATCAGCGTTATAACGGGCCGGAGAAATTAACTATAGGATATCGTGATCTTTTATTTAAAAAATCTCCACAAGAAAAAGTTATAATATTTAAAAACGAAAAACCCGAAGATTCTTTCACTAGACAGTTAAAAGAATTTTTATCTGCTATAAGTGAAGATAGAAATTCTGTTCCAGATAGTCGTGATGCTTACGAAGTTTTAAAAATAGTTGATAAAATTTATGAAAAAAAATAAAGGATTAGTTTTAGTTCTTGGTGGGGCAGGGTTTATTGGATCTCATTTGGTAGATGCATTAATAAAAAATAACTATAAGGTTAGGGTTTTAGATAATTTAGCCCCACCCACACATAATGGTAAGTTACCAGCTTGGTTTAACAAAAAAGCAGAATTTGTTAAAGGGGATGTTCGTAAGAGACAAGACTTGATTCGTGCTATGGTTGGGGTTGATTTTATTTTTCACTTGGCAGCCTATCGGATTAATATACCTAGACATCAAAGTATGGACATTTCAAAATTGAAATCATTAGGTTGGGCGCCCAATCATTTTATCGAAGAAAATGTTTCGGAGTATGTTGACTGGGTAAGGTCATTTCCTGAAGCAAAAGCTTTTTTTAAAAAAAGCCAAGTATCGATGGGGAAAAAGGGTATAATTAAGGTATAAAGGCTGATATATTGTAGCTTAAAACCCAGCAGGGTATTTCCTTATTACACTTGAAAACTATAGAACCATGAAAGCTGATTGGTCACAAACTAATTCTAGCTTTGTTTATTATGGTCCTTGGGAGAAACAGTTTAGCCAAGTAAATTTTTCTAAAGATTCTAGATTAGAATTAATTTATAAAAATTCTTTAGTCGAAATCTTTAAGATTAAAAGTGACACTTTGTAACAATTGTGTGCTAATTAGGGTTATAGATATACAGTATCAATATGAGCAAAAAAACCGTATTTTTAGCCATACCTAATCATATTTCTGCGTCAGATTTATTACGTACTCATTACTTGGAGTATTTGGCTTCGAAATATAAAGTTATTGTGATAACACCTTTTTTAAATTCCAATGATGCAGTTAAACAAAAGCATTTTTTATCACCAGATGTGGAGTATAAAAAAAGAGATTTAGAAAACCCAAGATTTTGGATGTTTTTTAAATTTTTACGTATTTGTTGGGTTAACGAATTTGATTATATTACTTCTATAAAATATTGGTATAAAAGGCCTAATTATAAAAATAGTTTGGCCAGGCGGATAGTTAGAACTATAGGCAGGCCTTTTTCTAAATTTTTAACAGCGAATTTTTTTACTAAAGTTGAGTATAGATTATTGCCCAAGTCAAAAGATTTTACCGAACTAGTTAAACAACATAATCCAGTATTGGTTATTACAGCCACCCCAGGTTTTGATCCGTGGGAAGCCGAAATAATTTTTTTAGCAAAACGTGAAAAAACTCCTACAGTAGCGGTTAATTTTAGTTGGGATAATTTAACTACTAATTCTAAACACATTCGCAAAACTGATTTTTTGATTGCTTGGAATAATATTATGAAAAAAGAGGCTTTAGAGATTCATAACTATACTACCGCTAAGGTTTTTGTATCTGGTACGCCAAGGTTTGACCCTTATTTCGATGTTGCTCAATCAGAGCCAACCAAAGAAAAATTTTTGGTAAGCAAAGGCTTAAATCTAAGTTATAAAACTATTTTTCATACTACGGTGACCAAAGCGTATCCTTTCCAGAAAAAATATATCTATGATCTAATAAAACTTAGAAAAGAAGGAAAGATACCCTATGTGAATTTATTTATACGAATTCATCCCTTAGATATTTATGATAATTATAGAGAGTTTTTTAATATGCCCGATTTATATATAGAACCCGCCGGCCGATCAGGCAGTAAAGCAGTGGAGATGAATTATCAAGACTTGCTTAATCTTAAATATTCTCTAAAATATACCGATTTAAATATAAATTATGCCTCCACTATTTCTATAGAAGCCTGTATTTTTGATAAGCCTATTATAAATATTGGTTATTTAGATCGTTTTAAATTGGCTTACGAATTTAATCATTACATTCCTATATATAAGAGTGGTGCTGTAAGGCTGGCCAAAACAGACGAAGCTTTAAAAGATTTAATAAACTTGTATTTAGCAGACCCATCTTTAGATGGAGCTAATAGAAAAAAAATTGTGTTAGATTACGTTATTTTTTTAGATGGCTTATCTTATAAGAGAAGTGTAGATGCTTTAGAACAAATAATAAAATCTGTTATATGAAACTAAATATACAAATATTAAAGAATTAAACCCCACAAGCCTTGAAAGATATAAATTTTTTAATGCGTCAGATTAGTTTAACTCCTGTTCCACCAAAACCATTGTCACAAGCTTTGTTTAAAGATATTATCAATCAGAAAAATGTTAGTTTTATTATTGCTTCAAAACCGGATGGAGAAATAATTGCCATTTTAATTTTATATTTTGTTAGAATTCCTAGTGGGCTCACAGCTATTTTAGAGGATTTAATAGTAGATGAAAAATATCACAAATGGGGGGTGGGTAGGTTGTTAGTTGAAAAATCTATAGAAATTGCCAAAAAAAAGAAAGCCCGCCATTTAAGTTTACGCACTAATCCTATTAGGGCAGAAGCTAATAAGCTTTATCAGGCTATGGATTTTAAACAAGAACGTTGGTAACAGTAAAAAAAGATAAAAATATGGAGATGTTATTGAAAAACAAGTTAATAATTTTTCTGACAATTTTAATTGGTTTGCTTTATATTGGACCATCGTTGATGATATGGGAAAATTTTAACAAGTCAGGGAATCAATTTATTTCTATACAACACAAAAAAAATTCACCTGAAATGCAGCAATATCTTGCTAGAGCTCGAGAGATTTATGATGGTCATTTTCCCCCATCAGAAATTTATGGATTTAAACAAGTATCTACGGTTCAAAACATTTTACCACCAACTTTGTTTGCCAGCTTAGTTTTCTTATTTCGGGGCAATATCAATTTAGCCCATTTAGGAGCGTTGTTTTTATTCTCAGCTATTATTTTTATTTTATTTAATTGGTTAGGACATATAATGTTCAACTCCCGTCTCAAGTCACTTTTTTTTGCCCTTATCGCTGTTTTAACTCCTGTTGTCAACATCGCTAAAGAATCTCCATTTTTCGGAAGTTTTATTGATTTTAAACTACGTTTTATTAATAGTTTTTTACCTTTTGTGATGACTCAATTTAATCAATTGCCACTTGACCGTTTTGATGAGCCCCTTCTCACATACCCAATATATTTATCTGCGATTATTTTTTTTATTATTTTTTGGCAAAACCCGAGAATGGTTACTGCGATTTTTTCGGGTTTCTTTGCTGGCCTTTTGTACTACACTTATTTTCATCATTGGGTTTATTGGACAACTGTTCTTGGCATACTTTACCTGTATGTTTTGTTTTTTAAGGGCAAAGATAAATCTTTAACTAGGAATTATCTGATTCTTTTTGGAGTTTTGGCGGTCACAATTATTCCATACTTCATCAATTATTTTTCATTTGTTCAAACATCTGGTTCTCAATATTTTTCTCTTAAAGTAGGCGCAATGCATGGCCGATATTTTGGGATAACTGGGGAAAATATAATTGATTATGTTCTATACGCTTTATTGGGCATACTGGTTTATCTTATGTATTGGCAGAAAGATCGTCATAAAGCAGTTTTGTTTCTCGGATTTATTTTGTCGATGTTTGCGGTTTGGAACATTCAATTAATAACTGGCATAGTACCGATTGAAGCGTTTTTTAGAAGAACTTTGGCACCCTTAATTTTTTTGATCTTATTCAATCTGTTTTATGATTTGGTCGTAAAATTAGAAATAAAATGGCCACAGACTAGAAAATATGTAGCAATGATTTTGATTACGCTAGTCATTTTTGTGATAACTAAGAATGTAGTTAATATGTACTTGATATCATGTTGCACGCAGCCGCATATTATTGAATATAATAAATTACCCGATGGAATATTAAATTCTTGGAATTGGATTAATGGTCATTTAGAACATGAACCCAAAATTATTTCCTCATCTATATTGACATCGTTATATTTACCTGGTTATACTTCGGCTCGGCCATTTCTGCCGACTGCTTATCTGACACTGTTAAGTATGGAAGAAACAGATAGGAGATATCTTGAAAGTCAAAAATTATTTGCTGTTAATGATGATGCTTTACGGAATATCGATCTTGATATGGTGTATGGTTTTTATTTCTTGGCGCGATACGGTTCATTCAGCAATTATTTTCCTAATGCCGATAATACAATTATTGATCAAAAAAAAGCAGAGAAGGTTGAGGAATTGATGAGGCTTTACAAAGATATGGCGGTGTTTCGGTGGAAAGATGTTAATGCTGACTATGTATATGTTGGTCCATGGGAAAAGGAGACGGTTGGGCGTGGTTTTTCTAAGGATAAAAATATTGAGTTGGTTTATCAAAATTCTTCTGTGGAAATCTATAGGATTCTTCGTTGACGACAGCATTAAAAAAGTTTAGACTACTGATATGAAAATCTTGGTTACAGGCGGTTGTGGTTTTTTAGGGTCTCATGTTTGCGAAGCTTTTCGCAAGAAGGGGTTTGAGGTGATTGCTTATGACAATATGACTAAGCATGAAATTGACCGAGCTGGTTTTAATACCGATGAAGTAAGAGGTTTTAATGCACGTGTTCTGAGAGATATGGGAGTCGAAATTGTGGTAGGCGACATACGTAATCGCAACCAGCTTTTAGATTATGCTTCTGGATGTTGTTTTATTGCGCACACTGCTGCTCAACCAGCAATGACCATAAGTTGGGAAGATCCAGACCTTGATTTTACTACTAATGTAGTCGGAACCTATAATGTGTTAACAGCCGCGCGTAAATATAAAATACCAGTTGCTTCATGTTCCTCGGTTCACGTATACGGACCATGGATCAATGACTCTTTAAAAGAGGAAGATACTCGATTTACGCGTGATCCAGAGTCTATTAGCGAGGATGATAAGATTATGAATGGTGGGCGAAATGGACTTATTTCGCCACTACATGCTTCTAAGGCTAGTACCGAACATTATACTAAAGCTTTTGCGGATATGTATGGTGTAAAATCGGCCGCCTTTCGGTATACTGGTATATATGGTCCACGACAGTTTGGTGGAGAGGATCATGGTTGGGTTGCGAATTTCTCGATCCGGAATATCATGAATAGAACCATAACTATCTTTGGGAATGGCAAGCAGTTGCGGGATATTCTTTATGCGAGTGATGCCGCTGCGGCTTTTACTGCATATCAGGAAAATCCAGTGCCAGGCACATACAATATTGGGGGAGGACCAAGAAACATGATTTCTCTCTTGGAATGTATTCGTCTTATAGATAAATTATCGGGGAATAAATCTGATATAAAATTTGATGTTGCGCGTGATGGAGATCTTTCATATTTTGTATGTAATATACAACGCGCCAACACCAAATTGAATTGGAAACCAGAGATTCTTCCCGAAGATGGGGTTAACAGGTTAATTTCTTGGATCAAAGAAAACCAACACTTGTTCCTAGGTAAAAACTAATAAAAAACTCAACAATGAAAGCGTTAATTTTAGCCGGTGGACGCGGTAAGAGAATTAATAATCAGGAAGGAAGTAGTAATAAGTGCTTGCTTCCTTGTATGGGTAAACCACTTATCCAGTACAGTTTGGAAAATGCCGTTGAGGCTGGAGTGGAATCTATTGTAATCGTTGTGGGGTATCGGGCTGAGGATATTATTAATAAATTTGGGACTACATTTCTTGGATTAAAAATACTCTATGTTATTCAGGATGAACGCAAAGGGTTAGTTCACGCAATGGTATGCGCGCGGGAGATGATTAATGGTTCTGATTTCATGCTTTTTCTCGGGGATGAGGTAATTGTATCTTCTCATCACGATAAAATGCTCCAATTTTTTCGTAACGAAAAACTGTTCGTTGCTTGTGGCACGGTACGTGTTAAAGATCTATCTCAGATTACCAAGACTTATGCTTTAATAGAGGATGAAAAAACAAAAAATATTTTTAGGCTAATAGAGAAACCACGAATACCTATTAATAACATTATGGGTACGGGAAATTGCGTGATGCGCTCTGATATTTTTAATTACATAGAGAGAACGCCTATAAATAACGAGCGGAATGAAAAAGAACTGCCGGATCTTATACAATGCGCCATTGATGAAGGTCGGATAATCAAGCATTTTAACATTGGTGATGGCTATTTTAATATCAACACGCCTGAGGATATTGTTCTTGCGGAAAAATATATTAAACAAATTAAAAAATAGACCGTTGGAGTTCTAAAAAAGATTTTTATCATGAGGAGGGGAAAATATTATTTTAAAAATAGTGACTGGCAAGTTCCTGAATCAGAGTACATAGAATTTACCGATAAGCGGTCGGATATATGTGTCTGTATACCGGTGATAAATGAGGGAAAGCGAATACGGGACATTCTTGAGAGAATGAAGCGTATCAATATCATGGATAAGTACGATGTCATTATCGCCGACGGCGGTAGTGTGGATGGATCTTTAAATGAAGATTATTTACGTCGTATGGGTATACGTACTTTGCTTATAAAAACTGGGCCGGGAAAACTTGGGGCTCAGATGAGGATGGCTATGGCCTATGGTATTGATGAGAAATATAAAGGATTTGTCTTTATTGATGGAAATAACAAGGATGACCCAGAAGCGATACCAAGATTTGTAGCTAGGCTAGAAGAAGGATATGATTTTGTGCAAGGCTCAAGATATATGCTTGGTGGGCGTGGTATTAATACACCACTACTAAGGCATTACGGCATCAAATACCTGCATGCACCCCTTATATCTATGGCTGCTGGTAGGCGTTTTACTGATACTACGAGTGGTTTCCGTGCGTATAGCGCCCGTTTATTACTTGACACTAGAGTGCAACCATTTCGAGATATTTTCTGGTCTTATGAGCTTCTTTTTTATCTTGCTATACGTGCATCGCGTTTAGGTATGCTGATAACAGAGATTCCGACGGTTCGGGCTTATCCTGCAGGAGAAAAAGTTCCCACCAAGATAAGCCCCTTTTGGGGTAGCTTAGCTCTTCTAAAAATACTCTTAAAGTCAGTATTTATTGGATATAACCCATAACCTGTCTCCCATTTTCTGAGAAAATGATTTAGATTCTAGGGTAAGGTAAATGATAAGGATATTTCACGTTGGCGAGGATAGTTTTTTAAAACCAGTTTTAACACTAGAGGGTGAAAAAGAAACCTTTAACTGGCCACGCCAAAAATTACCAGTAGCCCATAATCATTATGGCCAAGTTGATATAACTCGTTACAGCACCGTGATGGTTAAAAAATCAATGTGCGGAGAAAATATATTACCAATTATGTTAGAGGGAGAAATTATTGATACTGATTCACCACTAGATTGGGAATTTGCAGAGTTTATGATTAAAAAAGGTTTGTTATCTTAATTAATATGAATATACTTATTACCGAACCTAAAGATTATTCAAAAAAAGCTCTAGATATTTATAAAAAACTAGGGCGAGTTTGTTTTTGCTTGCCCCGCGGAGCTTCGGCGAAGTGGGGGGTTAAGTTATTGGGTCAGGAAAAACTAGCCGATATTCTAGTTATTGGTCTAAAGTATCAAATAGATAAAAAGTTTTTAGATCAAACTCCAAATTTAAAAATCATTGCTTCGCCGGTTACAGGCATGAACCATATTGATTTAAATTATTTAAAATCTAAAGGAATAAAATTGATTTCTTTAAGAGGTAAAAAGAGTTTTTTGAGAAACGTGCCGTCTACTGCCGAAGAAACCTTTGCTTTAATCTTGGCTTTACTTAGAAAGTTGCCTTGGGCGTTCGATAGTGTTAAAAATTCTTCTTGGGATAGAATCGAATGGCGTGGACACCAATTAATGAACAAAACCATCGGTCTTTTAGGTTTTGGGAGGTTGGGTAAAATTGTAGCTAGATACGCTAAGGCGTTTAATATGAATGTAATAGCTTGCGATCCCAATGTTTCAGAAAAATTTATGAAATCTCGCGGGGTAGAGGAGGTTAGTATGGATGAACTATTTAAAAAATCAGATATTGTTTCGTTACATGTTTTATTAACGGACGACACGCAGAACTTGGTTAAAGAAAAACATTTAAAACTCATGAAACCGTCTGCTTATCTTATAAACACTGCCCGGGCTGAACTTATAGAAAAAGATGCTTTATATAATGCTTTAAAAAATAAATGGATTGCTGGTGCGGCGGTGGATGTAATGTGGGACGAGTATAGTGATGGTAGTCATTTAAAAAAAGACCCGTTATGGAATTATGCCAAAAAAAATAATAATTTAATCATTTTGCCTCACATTGGTGGCGCCACTTTTGAGGCTATGGAAGTTACTCAAGATTTTATAGCTGAATTGGTTTTTAAGGATTTTAAAAATAAAAAAATTGCATAAAAAATTTAAAATTACAGTTCGCTCGTTCTGGTTGGGGCTCAGTCTGGCTCTCCGTGCTTTCGGGTACATATTTTGTTTGCCCTGAATTTGACCCGAAGGATGATCCAGAGATTTATTTTAACAATCGCTGTGTTGAAAAACTGGGCTTGGGCGCTGTCTATCGTGGTCAAAGTTTAAGTGATTTGATAAACGAGGCTGAAAGTCTCAAACCTAGAATTAAAACTTTTAATCAAAAACTGTTGAGTCAATTCGGCACTTTAGACGGCAATCGCTATGCCGCCAAGTTGATTGTAGAAAAGCTACTAAGTGGATAATTTTCCCCGTCAATTTTTTTAGCACGAGCATACGATCGTATGCTCGTGCTATTTTGCTATAGGGAGACAAATCTGTTAATTTTAGGGTTATATTATTATTCTCCTTCGCCGAATACCGTGAGCGTTTTAGATCATAAGAGGAGCAAAAAAATAGAGTTGAAAAAGAAATTCCAGAGTGGAAAACGATGGCAGGCTTTCCGGAAAGAGATATGACGCATACCGAAATGTTAAATCGCGATTATTATCGTGGCCGCTTTGCCAGTTTTGTAAATAACGAATGGGTTTATAATTGGGAATATAAAAAAGTTTTTGAATCATGAATTTTATAAAAGATAAAACTTTTGTAGTAGCCGAGATTGGCAAGGGTTTTATACAAACCGAAGAGGATCAAACTCCAGAGGTTTATTTAGCTAACGCCAAAGAATTAGTGCGTTTGGCTAAAGAAGCTGGTGCCGATGCCGTTAAATTTCAAACTCACACCGTAGAAGACGAGCAGACTAACGTAAATGTTGTCTCGCCACATTTTAATGGTGCGGATAGGTATAGTTGGGTCAAACGCAATACCAATGCCACCCCAGTTTGGTTTTGGCAGGAACTAAAAAAATATTGTGCCGAACTTGGCATAGTTTTTTTCTCAACCCCAATGAGTCGTGGCGCAGCTAAGCTTTTAAACGAAGAGGTAGGAGTAGATTTGTGGAAGGTAGGCTCGGGTGATATTTTGGATTTTGTAATGTTAGATTATTTAGTTTCAACCAAAAAACCAATAATAATTTCGGGTGGAATGAGTACCTTGGAAGAAGTTGATCTGGTTGTTAACTTTCTTAAAAAGCGCAATGCCGAATTTGCCCTATTGCATTGTGTTTCTAAATATCCTTGTCCGCCCGAAGAACTTCAGCTTCAAACAATTAATTTTTTTAAAGAAAGATATAATATTCCAATAGGTTTTTCAGATCACTCAATTGGTACGGACTCTGCTTTGGCGGCTGTGGCTATGGGTGCCAAAATAATAGAAAAACATTTTTCTTTAAGCCGCGATTTATGGGGTTCCGACCATAAAGTTGCTATGACACCAGAAGAATTAAAGCTTATGGTTTCGGAAATTAGAAATATGGAATCTAATGAAAATAAAAAAGAGGAATATTTAAATAAGGATATTGTAAAAGAAGGGATGGGTAAAACCATAAAAGTTTTACAAGAAGGCGAGGCCAAATTTAGGCCATTTTTTAGAAAAACATTAGTGGCTCTAACCGATATACCGGCGGGTTCGGAAATAAATGCCGAAATGCTTGGAGCTATGCGTCCGCAACTGCATCTAGCCGGCTTACCTTCCGAAAAATATGAGAATATTCTTGGTAAGAAAACCAATCAGGCTATAGCCAAGCACCAACCGATTTCTCTAGATATGATAGTTTGATTGTTATGAATTATAAAAGAAAAATTTTAGTGCCAATATTTAACCGAGCCCATTATGGTCGGTTGCGTTCTGTTTTAAGCGCTATAAAAAATCACCAGGCTTTAGATTTAAAAATAATTGTGGGGGTGCCGGCGGCTTATGGTTATTTTTTAAAAAATATAATAAATAGCCAGCCACGTTCTTGGTTTAAAGCATTGCCTTGGTATGTACTAGCGCGTTCACGATCTTTCTTGAGTGAGAGCTTGGTGTTTAAGAATGATTTTTTGGCTCGAAATTTAATCAACGATGGTTTTGAAATAGAAGCTTACGCGCCTATTTTTTTTGATGGTGGTAAATCGGAAACAATGGCAAAAACCGCAGGTCTTGCTATAGAAAGATTGACAGACGAAATAAAAAAAATAAAACCCGATGTTGTTTTTGTTAATGCCGATAGATTCGAAATGATGGCGGTAGCTATTGCTGCGTCATATTTAAATATTCCCATAGCTCATAACGAGGGTGGGGATGTAAGTGGTACTATAGATGAAAGTATAAGACATTCCATAACCAAGTTAGCTCATATTCACTTTACTTCCACAGAATCTAGTAGGAAAAGAGTAATACAAATGGGAGAGAATCCTGATAAAGTTTTTAATGTTGGTTCACCCGCCATAGATGCTGTATGCAATGTTGATTTTAAAATAAAGCCAAATGTTTTTAATTCATTAGACATATCCAAACCGTATATTTTAGTATTGGCTCATCCAGTAGCTACAGCTTCTAAAGAAGAAAATTTTAATATGGCCCAAAACTTAATTTTGGCAATAAAAGAAATACCAATACCCAAAATAATTTTGGGTTCAAACATAGATGCAGGTTCAGATGCTTTGGGTGGTGCAATAAAGGATTGGCTAGAAACAGAAAAACCAAAAGATGTTTTTTTTACAAAGAATTTACATCCCGATGATTTTTATAAATATTTAAATTATGCAGTTTGTGCAGTTGGAAATTCGTCTAGTTTTATCCGCGAAGGCGCATTTTTAGGCATCCCAGTTGTTTTGTTTGGATCTAGACAAAACAATAGAGAAAGAGGGGATAACATTTTAGAAGTAATAGCTAGCGAAAAAGATGCCTTGGCGCGAGCAATTTTAAATCAGATAAGTCATGGTAAATTTACAAGCTCTAAAGTCTTCGGTGAAGGCGATGCTGCGTTTAAAATATCAGAAATTCTTGCTAGGGTAGATTTAAGTATCCAGAAATCGTTTAAAACAATATTACAATGAAGATACTTGGTATAATTACAGCTCGAGGTGGCTCAAAAGGCATACCTCGAAAAAATATAAAAGAGCTAGATGGCAAGCCATTGATTGCCTATACTATTGAAGCTGCTCAAAAATCTGGTGTTTTTGATCGTATAATTTTAAGTACCGATGATGCTGAAATAGCCGAAGTGGCAAAAAAATATGGTTGTGAGGTTCCGTTTATGCGTCCAGTTGAATTAGCACAAGATAATACGCCTCACTTGCCGGTAATGCAACACGCAGTATCTTGGCTTAAAGAAAATGAAAATTATAATCCAAATCTAGTGGCTATACTTCAACCCACGGCGCCATTGCGCCAAGCTTGGCATATTAAAGAAGCTTTTGAGTTGTTGCTTAAAAAAGAAGCAGATTCAGTTGTGGCTGTAACAGAAATTCCTGGGCATCACAGTCCATATTGGGCGGTAGTTGTAGATGAAAATAGCTTGGGGAAGCTTTTTATTGGAGATCATATTCGTAATCGTATTCCCAGAAGACAAAATTTACCTCAAAAAACTTATTCTCACTGCGGTGCCCTGTACTTGTTTAAGACAGAGCTTCTCTTTAAAAAAAATGAGGCTAATTTTTATGGTGATAAAGTAGTTATTTATCCTATGGAAGAAAAATATAGTATAAATATAGATTCTCCAGATGATTGGGATAAAGCTGAGCGTGCTATCAATATGTTAGATTAGGTGTGTTAATTTAAATTTCTTTGTGCTATATATAGTTGATTATGTCTAATAACAAAATTATATCTTGGATAATAAAAGTTGGTCTTTTGATCATTCCTGTTTTGCCTTTGGTTGTTATAACGTCACTTTATTTTCCTTTTATAACTGGACGCAATTTTATTTTTAGAATTATAGTTGAAATCCTCTTTGTTTTATGGGTTTGGTTGATGATGAAGGATATAAGTTATAGGCCTCGTTCTTCGGTTATTTTATATAGCGCTATTGCTTGGATAGCTGTTTTATTTTTGGCTACAGTTTTTAGCGTGTCTCCATATAAAAGTTTTTGGTCAAGTTTTGAGCGGATGGAAGGGTTTTGGGGTTATTGGCATTATTTTATGTATTTCCTTATGCTTATTAGTGTTTTTAAAAAAGAAAAGGACTGGCACACTTTTTTTGGTGTATCTTTGGTAACAAGTTTAGTGATTGGTCTTTATTCAGTAATGCAAATGCTTGGTTTTCTGGATATTCACCAAGGTGATGATCGTATAGATGCTACGATGGGCAACGCCACTTATCTGGCTATTTATATTGTTTTTCATATTTTTCTCTTGGCGTGGTTGTTTTTTAGGTCTGAAGGTAAAAATATCTTTTTAAGATTAGGATTATTCGTATTAATCTTATTTGAATCTTTTATCGTTTATAAAACAGCTACACGAGGCGCTATTCTCGGTTTGATCACTGGTTTATTTGTGGGATCTATTATTAATGTAATTTATAGTAAGGGTTTGACTCGAAAATTAGCCCTTGGAGGGCTTGGTGCAATAATATTTTTAGTAATAGGTTTTATTACAGTTAAAGATACTTCTTTTGTAAGAAGTAGTGACGTGTTAACTCGATTTGCCAGTATTTCTTTTAGCGAAACCACAACTCAATCTCGTTTTATTATTTGGGATATGGCTTATCAGGCATGGAAAGAAAAACCTATTTTAGGCTGGGGTCCGGAGAATTTTGTTTATGTTTTTTCTAAATATTATAAATCAGAACTATGGCGTCAGGAACCTTGGTTTGACAGGGCACACAATGTTTTTTTGGATTGGCTAATTTCTACAGGTGTTGTTGGTTTGTTAGCTTATTTAAGTATGTTTGCAACTGCAGTAATAACTGTGTGGAAGCTTTTTAAATCAAGAAAAATTACAGTCAAGCTTGCGACTGTAATTTTAGGAATGTTGGTGGCTTATTTTGTACATAATATGTTTGTTTTTGATAATTTCACTAGTTATATGATTTTCTTTGCGGTCTTGGCATATCTGCATTATTTATATACTAGATCTGAAAGCATATCAGATAATCGTTCTTTAGGAACCGAAGATGTGCCTGAGGTTGCTAGATTTGCTATTACAATTATTACTGGAATTGCGGTAGCTTTTTCTTTATATTGGTTTAATGTTAAACCAATATTAGCTTCTCAAAGTATTATTGATTCTTTGCAGTTATTAACTTATTCAAGAGATGGGAGTCGTACTCGCGATCTAGATATGGGTGTTAAGGCTATTGAGCGTGGCTTAGAGTATAATACTTTTGGTACTCAAGAAATTAGAGAACAATTAGCTCTTTACTCAGAAAAGATTAATGCCGATCCAGCCACTTCAGCCGAAGATAAGAAAAAAATTACAGAATTTGCTTTGGAGCAAATGAAGATTCAGACAGAAAATTTTCCTTATGATGTTAGAGCGTTGGCGTTTATATCAACTCTTTATAGTACAGCGGGTGATTATGCTAATTCTATTCTCACTGCTAAAAAGGGTTTGGAGGTGTCTCTAAATAGGCAACAATTTTATTTTTTATTAGCTGAAGCTTATTTTAAAGCTGGAGAAGAAAACTTAGCTTTGGACACTTTAAAAACCGTTTATGAAATTGTTCCAGAATATCCGGACGCTATCAATAACTACGCTATAATGTCTATATTTGCTGGTAAACCAGAAATTGCCGAGGCCTTGTTAAAAAAACATTTTGGAACTGAAGTTGTGGGCGATCCCAAATATGTGAATGCTTATGCGGCTATAGGTGATTTTAAAAAAGTAACCATAATTTGGGAAAAGTTAGTAGAAAATACTCCAAGTAATCCGCAGTACCGTTTGGGTTTAGCTTCTGCTTATGTAAAAACTTTTCAAGATAAAAAGGCTATAGAACAATTGGAAAAAGCTATAGAAATCAGCCCAAGTTTCAAAAATCAAGGAGAAATATATATCCAACAAATAAAGGCGGGTAAGTTAAAAAGATAGTAGTAACTGATTTGCATTAAAAACTAGCGGAAAAACTCCGCTAGTTTTTATGTGGATAACTTAAGCTTATGTATTTTAAAAATTTATAGTAGACTATTAGTATTATTAAGTAATTATAACTTAACAGCCTGTACGAATGTTTCTTTAGAAACATATAGTAAGGTTTTTAAATAATAAAAATAATAAGTTTAATGAGTAAAAATATGAAATCTTTTATTTCAAAACGGTACTTTTTAGCTACCGTCGTTTCTTCTTTGTTGTCTATCTTTACAGTCGCGGTAGTGGCTTATGGAGCAACTATGACCATAAGTAGCACTGGTCTAGGCAGTGGTACTTCTACTCCGGGAGCGGCTTTAGGTGTTCAGGGTGCTGCCATAGTTGATGATTTTGTGTGGACTGGTTGGTTGGTTGGTACATCAACTGCTCATGCTTCTGGTTTTGGTACGACTACTCCTGGTGCGGATTTTGCTGTAGCTGGTAGCGCTTTATTTGACGGAAAGGTTACGGGTGATTACTTTAACGCTACTTCAACCACAGCTACATCTTCAATTAGATGGAGTTTGACTGCTGCTACAAGTACTTTTCAGGTTGATGGTGTAACAGGCAGGGTTGTTATAGGTGCGACCACAACTTTGCCACAAAGCGGTGGTATGCTTCAGACAGGAGGTAATTCAGAGATAGGTTTGACTATTACTGGTACGGGTAATGCCGCCAATGCTACAGGTACTATATATGTGGCTGGTGCCGGAGCTAGTGGTGGTCAGCTAATAATAAAGTCCAGTGATGGCAATAATTGTGTTTCTATAATGGCTCAAACTGGTGCTGTTGATCCAGAAACTGCGGCTACTTTAGCAGCAAACTTACTTACTTTTAGAGTGGTTGCTTGCCCTAAATAATTACAAGCTCTTATTAATTTAATTTTTTATTACTTATGAAACAACTTAGTTTGTTGGTTCTTATGAGCTTGTTTTTGCCCACGGTGGTATTGGGTGCTTATAATGATGTTAGCTTGACCACAGGCACAACGCTTCAGGTAACTGTGGGTGGAACTGCGCTTGGTCTTACTGTTACCAATGGCACTGTAGAAAAAGTGGTTGTTGAAGGTAGTACTTTAGGTATAACTTTGGCAGGTGGTTCATCCATTGACCTCACTTCGGCTGACAAATATACTTTTTCCTATGCTAAAAGCAATGCCATCGTTGGAGAAACATGTGGTAGCTCGTCTTCATCGTTGGGTATTTCTTTAGCGGCGGGCCAAACTACAGAAACTGTATCGGTAAGTCCTACTACAACGATTTGTCAGACTTCCGCTTCGGGTAGTGGATCGTCTTCGTCTAGTTCCGATAGTTCTTCATCCAGCAGTTCTAGCTCATCTTCTACGTCTAGTTCGTCATCCTCCTCTACTGCTACTGTAAGCACAGCAACAACCGCGATTACAGCTTCAACACCAGCAGTTGTGGCTTCTGTTCCGGTAACTACTACGGCTCCATCCTCAATGGTTGTTTCAACTCCAGTTACGACAGTGTCAACAAGTCCAGCAATTAAAATCGACTCCGAACTTAACCCTGGTGCTCGTAACGACGAAGTTATGGACTTACAAAAACTTCTTGCTAAAGATCCAGAAATTTATCCAGAAGGCACAGTAAGCGGTTTTTATGGTCCTAAGACCACAGCTGCTGTAAAGAAATTCCAAGCCAAATATGGTTTACCTACCGTAGGTAGAGTAGGCCCTGCTACAATGGCTAAATTGAATGAAGTGTTGGGGGTTCAAATGGTTGTTACTCCAACAACGCCTTCCACTACTGCGTCAGTGGCAGATCAAATCCAAACCCAAATTCAAACAATACAATCTCAAATTCAATCGTTAACTTCTGGAACTGTTGTTGGCAGTGTTTCGGTTAACTCCGAACTCAACCCTGGCGCTCGTAACGACGAAGTTATGGACTTACAAAAACTTCTTGCTAAAGATCCAGAAATTTATCCAGAAGGCACAGTAAGCGGTTTTTATGGTCCTAAGACCACAGCTGCTGTAAAGAAATTCCAAGCCAAATATGGTTTACCTACCGTAGGTAGAGTAGGCCCTGCTACAATGGCTAAATTGAATGAAGTGTTGGGGGTTTCTGTGGCTATGCCAACGGTTCCCGAAGCACCTTCTTATACAGCTCCAACAGTTAATTCGTCTACAGATGCCACCAAGCAAATAGAAGATCAGATCAAAGCTATTCAAGATCAAATTAAGGTTTTGACTGCTCCTGTTGCTGCCCCTGTCAAACCAGTAGCTTCTCCTTCGGTGGTTCCATCGACGACTTCATCATCGGATATAGCTAAGCAGGTTGAGGATCAGATAAAAGCCATACAAGCACAAATAGACGCATTGTTAAAACAGTAGGGAATCAAAGACAAACCCCTCCGGCCAAAGTCGGAGGGGTTTTAGGTTACTTCCAGCCTAAATTATGGTTATATATACTAGATATATTCCACCAAAATCCATTATGTTAGAAAAAGTAATCATTACAGGCGGAGCGGGGTTTATAGGGTCTCATTTAACAGATAGGCTTATTAAGGAAGGTTATGATGTTCATGTTATAGATAATCTTTCTACGGGTTTAAAAAGCAACATACACCCTAAGGCTAAGTTTTATAAAGCAGATATAACAAATCTCAAAAAAATATCGCCCATATTCAAAGGTGCTAGTTTTGGTTTTCATTTAGCAGCTTTGCCGAGGGTGCAATTATCTATAGACGATCCAATTAAAACTCACAATGTTAATGTTAACGGCACACTTAATGTTTTGATGGCAGCCAAAGAGGCTAGGGTAAAAAGGGTTATATATTCGGCTTCGTCTTCGGCTTACGGTGATCAAAAAAAATTACCATTAAAAGAATATATGAATGGAAAACCGTTAAGTCCATATGGTTTTCAAAAATATTCCGGTGAACATTACTGCAGAATTTTTAGTTCTGTTTTTGGTTTAGAAACAATTTCTTTAAGATATTTTAATGTGTATGGCAAAGGAATGTCGGAAAAGGGAAGCTATTTACCTGTTTTTGTTATTTTCTTAAAACAAAAAAAAGAAAATAAAGCCTTAACAATTATTGGAGATGGTAAACAAAAAAGATCTTTTACTAATGTTAAAGATGTTGTTAACGCAAACATTTTAGCGGCAAAATCCTTAAAGGTGGGCAAAGGTGAGGTGATAAATATTTGCGCAAACAAATCTTATAGTATAAATGAAGTAGCTAAGTTAATAAGTAATAATATAATTCATCTTCCAGAAAGAACAGGGGAAATTAAAATGAGTTTAGGTAGTAATGTTTTGGCCAAAAAACTGTTAGGTTGGAATCCAAAAGTAGATTTAAGAAAAGGTTTAGAAGAACTTAAGGAATTTTATATTTAAACATGCCAACTCAAGCTAAAAAAATATTGATTTTGTTTGGAGATATAGTTGTTTTGTACTTGG
>ERZ1292625.410-Hain-H41-01um-R1-410-length-65773-cov-21_pt1 | contig 64807 bp, 100 predicted proteins | sample MGYA00564400_ERZ1292625 | MGnify/ENA primary metagenome ERZ1292625 (study PRJEB36523, sample SAMEA6512639) | groundwater metagenome | collected 2019-01-08 | study: AquaDiva: Metagenomics assemblies of 32 groundwater samples | reverse complement strand
TTTTCACGTCCAGCGCCCATGTCACCACAAATATATCACGGCAGGCGTAGCCAAGATGAGCCACCTCCAACATCTTGATAGGATTGCCAGTGCACTAGAGAAGATCGCGGGAAAGGAGAGGGGATGAGTTATGATGCATACTGGATAATCCCGGTGATCGTGTTTTTCTGGTTTGCCGTTTTTATGATTAAGGAACGGCTTGATGACAAGCGGGCAAAACGATTCTGCTCCAGGCCATACAAGAAAGTGACCCGCCTCCTACTCGCCCTGGCCCTGCTCGGGCTGGCGGGGCCGGTGGGGGCGGCAATTGAATATGTTGATGGCAATAAGTCTGAGTCATGTCCCAGCAACGCTCGATGCGAAACATGGTATACAGTCACAAAAAAACAGCATGGCTGCCTCACCCGCATGGAGGAGGCGATGAAGGCCATGGAGCCGTATTTCTTGATGAAAGAAAAAGACTACCGAGCTTGGGCTGCATACCAAGTGAATCTATTTCAGGGAGTTTTGAAGCAATGGAATAAAGCCAAGCGCGAGTGTTGGAGCAAGCCATGAGCATACCAGATCATGAACTTGATGAACCATGGGGAGACTATGTAGGTCAATTATGTACGGTACATGATGATTATATGCCTTGCAAGGGGTGTAGAGATGATGCGGGTGATCCTAGAAAGGGGGAGTAGAATGAAACCTAGTGAGTTTGTAGCCAAAGGCTGGTGTCAAAAGGTGTTTGCAAAATCAAGAGATGGTTGGTCAACTCATGCTGATTCCCCCGATGCCATTAAGTGGTGTTTAGTGGGAGCTTTAACCGCAGCATATCCAGAAGCAAACGAAGAACGTAGTCTATTAACCTATAAATTAATAGATAAGCTGAATGGATTAGGATTTGCCGCCTGGAACGACGACCCCAAGCGTACTCAAGCAGAGGTGGTGGCGTTATTGCAATCAATCGGAGAATGATCATATGACCAAACCTATTCCCGCATTCATGAAACCTATCACGAGGATACGCATACCGAGTCCACCGCATGGCTTGCGTATAGCGGTGTTCCCAGATATTCAAAATGAACCTGGTACACCCATTGAATACCTCAAATGGACTGGCCAGTATATTGCCATCAAGAAACCTGATGTTATTGTATGTTTGGGTGACTTTACTACACTTGGTAGTTTAGGGTTGCATGATGCTAAGGGTAGCCTGGAGTTAGAGGGAAGACGGTATCAAGAGGAGATTGATAGCGCCAAAGCTGCAATGTATCAGCTACTCAATCCTATTGCTAAGGTGTCTGGGTATGACCCTTATCTAGAGATGACTCTTGGCAATCATGAGCAACGTGTCATACGTACTGTTGAAAATGATCCTAAGCTAGAGGGTACTATTAGCTTAGATGACCTAGAGTATGAGGAATTTGGCTGGCGTGTCTACCCATTCCTTCAACCTATCGTCATAGGAGGAGTGGCCTTTTGCCATTACTTCCCGTCAGGTGTTATGGGCAGGCCGATCACCAGTGCCAAGGCTTTGCTCACCAAATTGCATATGTCGTGCATCGCAGGACATCAACAAGGTAGAGACATTGCCTTCAGTAAGCGAGCTGACGGGGTGGATATGACAGCCATCATATCAGGTTCGTTCTACCAACATGCTGAGTCGTACCTGTCACCATTCACCAACAATCATTGGAGGGGTTTCTGGATGTTGCATGAAACCAAGGATGGTAGCTTCAATGAGATGGCGGTATCAATCGACTACCTCAAGCGTAGGTTTGGAAAGTAATGGGTACGCGAATAGATTGTAATGTACCCAGGCCACACAGACGGGTAGATATACGTACAAGATTAGAAGCTAAAGCTATCTATTGTGGAGATTGTATAGTTTGGAGTGGTTATATATCAAAAGATGGTTATGGGAAAATCGGGTTAGGTGGTAAAAAGAATGGAGTAAGCCCAACTGGTTTGGTTCATCGGGTGGCTTATGAATTATATAAAGGGCCTATACCAGAGGGTATGGAAGTAGACCATTTATGTAAAAATAGGCCATGTATCAATCCAGCTCACTTAGAAGCTGTATTAAAAATAGAAAATATCCGTAGGGCTTTTGCTAATTGGGTATCATCACCACATTGTAAAAATGGGCATATTAGAACTGAGCAAAATACTTATACGAAACGTGGTTGGTCGGAATGTTTACAATGTACTTGGGAGAAACGCGAGGTGACTTATCGGAAAATCTAGCAAACCCCTCACCATCTATGTCGATGAGTCTATCTTTAGTGCTCATACAGAACTACTCTCAACCTTCTCTGACCAAGGTTATACGATCGGGATTATACCTGAAGAGTCTATACCTGATATCTACATGGCTCCGTATGCCATGCGTATGACAGCTGATATGCTTACCAATATGCCAGCCGCATTGAAACTCGCCATTGCTGGGGCACGAGCCTTACGCTATGCCCCGCATGGTACCACCCCAACGAAAGGTAAAACCAAAAGTGCGCAAGCTAAAAAGCCCAATAAAAGGAAACACACTGAGGAGCAAACTAAAACTATTGTTGCTGGAGAGGCAACAGCTATTACAGGAAGCAGCACAACTACGGAACAGGTTGAGCGAGCTGGAGGCAGCGCCAGCTTCACAACTAGTACGCCCTCCAACGATGAACGAATTATCTAAACTTAGTATGGGAGGTTGAGTATGGCCAGTAAACTACGAGCAGTCAGTAAGGATGAAGTAGTCAAGCCGACACCACGACCACCTTTGGTGGCAGCCTACATCGACACCCTCAGGCTCTCTGATGGTAGCGAAGCGTTGCTCATGGTGAGTCGTGAAGGTGGGGTGTATAGTCTCGACCCCAATGGAGGATGGTTAGCCTTGAACATGATGGAGGTATTTGATGAGCCAGCCTCATGACGCTATGCTCTCGCGGTATAGCTTGTATGGTGATCCGAGCCATTGGAATGGTAATATTCAAGAAGACCCTGAAGGTCAGTGGTTGAAGTGGCGAGACACCGAGGCCTATGTACAGTATGCACTAGCACATGGTTATGTACCACCCCCACCAGAGGAGTCCACACCTCAAGTACGTGAGGAAATGGTCGAGCAGGCTAGGCATGCACAAATCGAGATGTTTGACCCAGCTGAGCTAGCTACTATTGACGACAGTGAAGATGTCTATGACCGCATGATCCGCACACAATCCAGTGAACGCTTTGATGATGAGGTCTAACCATGCACTACGATGATGAAGGTAATGAGGTAGACTCGAATGTGGCCAGTCTGACCAAACAGATTGAAAAGACCGCACGACTACAGCATCTCACAGGTAAACGCCGAGAAGCCTTTACCGATACCATCTCATTATGTGGGTCATGTAAATGGGCATCCAGTAGGCGTAGGGCTGGTAAGAATGCGAGGCAAATGGAGTGCCAGATATTCAGTGGTCCCTGCCCTGAGGATATCAATGAGTGTAGTGAGTATGCCACGATCACGACATTATCACTATCTCAAATGGCAGAGATTGCCACGCTCATTGGTGGGGAGGAAAATAAAAAGGTGGGGTTTATAGGAGGTGAAGCGTGAGCTGGGCCACACACAACCCTGAAAAATATGATGAACTCACCCGACAAGGTATACTCAGTTATCTATATCGTGCTATGCATAGTTCTAGTTTTATGGTACCTAATGATTGTGCACAGGGGTATGAAGCCTTAGTAGAGGTGATACAGACGACACCAACATTGCGTGGAGTGTACCTGGAGTTACAACGGTTGGCTAATGTGGATATCCTCAAGGCTGAGCAGGAGTGGTTTGGGGGCAAGGCTAATGGTCTATGAGTACGACCCACATAAATGGATCAAGTGTCCACAGGTAGGACGAGAGCGGTGTGTGAAGTGTGGGCTACTCGCATTGCATAACAAGTTTACTCAATGGTGTATCAAAATGGGGTGTGATAATAGCTCCCACCCTAAACATAACTATGAACGCAATACGTGTGGGGGTTAGATGTACGAACCTAGTGGGTTCTCACTTGATATATTCAAAGCACGATATGGATTCACACCTGATGAGACCTGGGCACAAGGTAGTAGACGATCTGCTGAGCAAGCAGCCAAGGCTGAGTTACCAGCCAAGCAGGGTATGTGGCTAGACAAGTTCACCACAGCCATACAAGATAACCTCTTTGTACCTGGTGGTAGAATCCTGGCGAATGCTGGCAGGTTGAATGCTAGCATGATTAATTGCTTTGTATTAAACCCCGATAAGGACTCTAGTGAGGGGTGGGGTAGAAGTGCCTATGACATGATCGTTACCAGTATGCGTGGGGGTGGTTGTGGGGACTCATTTACCGACGTGCGTCCTCGTGGGGCTAGTATCGCTGGCCAGCGTGGTGTCGCACCTGGTGCAGTGGAACTCATGCGGTTAATAGATGCATGTGCCCAACCTGTTCGTAATGGCGGTCAGCGTCGGGTTGCACTTATGTTCAGCCTTGAGCTTGATCATCCTGATATTGAAGAGTTTCTAGACGCCAAGCTAATCAAAGGCCAGCTCACCCATGCCAATGTGTCAGTGAGTTGCCGTCATACACAAGCATTCATCAAGGCTATCAAGAACGATGGTGACATCGAATTGCAATGGAAGGGTCAGTACAGACGCACAGTGAAAGCTAGGTCACTATGGAATACCATTGTGACTAATGCGTATAATAGCGCTGAACCAGGGTTTCTTAATCTGGAACTAGCTGAAGCTGAGAGTAATATCTATTACCTAGAGGATCTTGTTACATCAAACCCCTGTGGGGAGATTTTGATGACCTCATATGAACCCTGTTGTTTGGGTCATGTGGTATTAAGCAGGTTCGTAAAGGATGGTGAGATTGATTACGCTGAACTCGCTAATACTATTAGATTGGGTGTTCGTTTCCTTGATAATATACTTACAGTTAACCATTTCCCTCTCCCTGAAATGGCTATTAAGTCTCATAGTCTCAGGCGTATTGGTCTTGGGACTACTGCATTGGCAGATACACTCGCTATACTAGGATATAGGTATGGGTCAATAGAAGGTAATAAGTTTGTAGACAAGTTGTTTAGGTTCATATCCAAGATAGCCTATGAAGCATCTATTATGCTCGCAGTGGAAAAAGGTCCATACCCCTTATGTGACCCTAAACAACATGTTGAATCTGGATTCATGCGTAGAATGCCAGCCAAGATCAAATCACTAGTATTAGAAAATGGTATCAGAAACTGTGCCATACTCACTCAGGCTCCTACTGGTACAGTGAGCATATTGTCAGGGAACTGTAGTGCTGGTATTGAACCGATGTTTGCCTGCGCGTATATAAGACGCTATTGGGTAGGTGAAGAACGTAAGGAACAGCTCGTGTTCCATCCATTGTTTGCCCAATTCATGCGAGAAGGTAAGGATGTCAGTCATTTTGTAGCCGCTCATGAGTTGTCAGTGCGCGACCACCTGGAGGTACAACGAGTTGTCCAACATCACATTGATAATGCAGTATCTAAGACTATTAATATCAGTGAACATACGCCGATGGCAGATGTGGAGGCAGCGTGGCTAGAGTATCTGCCGAGTCTCAAGGGTACCACGTTCTATCGTGAGAACACTAGGGGGTATGTCAATAAGGAAGGAGTAGTAGAGCCGCCACCGCTAGTAGCCTTATCACTCGATGAAGCGAGAGAGGCATTCAAGCAGTATGACAACACGGTGGAAGGCACACCCTTTGAGGACTGTCCTAGTGGGCAGTGTGATATCAAGTGAACGCCAAGTCGTTAAGTGATCCTAGCCGATGGGTGATGATGGTAGGCCCTGATGGATTCACCCATCACTTTCCTGAAGATGAAGCCCACTCGCCACATGTAGGGTGTGCGTGTATACCGAGGCAGCATAATGAGTGGAGTGGGAAGACCATATTTGTACATAGAATATTGTCATGTTAAAGGAGTTATTTGATGACCACTTACATCACCGGTACAGGGCAGCACATAGTGGTGCATGACGACCATGATTGTATCGGCAGGTATTGTGTGATTCACAAACCTAGTGCCCATGTGATGGTCAACTTCCCGACTCATTGGAGGGCTGATCGTGGGTTGATGGAGCGAATATGTCCCCATGGTGTGGGTCACCCAGACCCTGATCACCTAGACTTTGTACCTGCGGGTAGACGGCAGGTGGAGTCTATCCATGGCTGTGATGGGTGCTGTATTGAGCCTATACCTGAACGGGAGAGTAATCCATGACGAAAGACAGTACAAATAAAATCATCTACAAATATGCGAAAGCTCTTGTTTATGATCTAATGCATAAGCATAGTAATGGAATGAATTACTCTGAACAAATTAATGAGTTGGGCCACGCACTCAAAGGCGTATTAACTGTAGAAGAAGTCGCACAATTAGACAAGCATCTAGAAAGGTGTCTGAAATGACCAAGCACGAAGCCATAGCGATCATGTACGGATACTCGCAGGACTATTTGGATCATCTACGAGAGAAGGCATCTAGGTTGGAAGAGATAGGTGGTTGGTTTCAACCTGATATTGACAGACTAAAACAAGCACTTGATGTTATCAAAGGGGTTGATAATGGAACGGAGTGAACAAGAAACCACCATTACCTATGACATGGAACAGCAAGTTGCGAGGATATTCAGTGCAATCAGGCGTGATCAAACCAAGGTTGAGAAGATGGGCTTCAAACCAACCTACGGGTCTGAGGCCAGGGGGTTTGGCTACGAAGTGCCCATGTCACGCTTGAAATGGAGGATCACCACAGGGGTGAAATCTAGGAGAGGCTATGCCAGTCGTACCCCCTCAGAATCACCACGTACTGTACCAACTCCAGCTAGAACAGGCCATGGTGAACATAAAAGCTAGCCAGGTTCTCGCCCTCACCATTGTCTCCTGGCCATTCCTCAACCTCGCCTGGTATGCGCTACCCTACAGCCTACTAGGTATCCCATTGATTATGTTAGGGTTTTGTTACTACCTTTGGAGGAGGTTTAGTGATGATTGAAACACAAAAGAGCATCAGTGATTGGGCTGACCAGACCTTTGGTAGAGTACATAGTAACATGCCTATAGCAGTAAGAGCCAATCAAGAGATGGCCGAACTACTCAAAGAGTTAGCTCTGAATGATGATTCTAACGAGGCTGTAGAAGAAATTGCTGATATAGTAATAGTGCTATATAGGCTAGCTGAGTATCATCACCGTAATTTAGGTGATGCTATTGACGCAAAGATGGCAATCAACCGCACCCGTAAATGGTCATTGGATGCAGCGGGGCAGGGGTATCATGTCTAGCCAATGGAAAGCAACAGAGCGTAAGGTAGCTAAGTTGATAGAAGGAGAACGCTATCCAGCTAACCAAGGGGGGAGGGTAGATTGTAAGAGTGACAAGTACGTAGTTCAGGTGAAGGAGCGTAAGTCACTTAGCTTAGAACAGCTTACACAACTAGTAGAAGAGATTGAATCTATAGGTAAGTCTAAAGGTAAGCAAGGGCTAGTCGCAGTCAAGGTACGTAGAGGAAGTGGTCGGCACAGCCCTATCCTCATTGTGATGTCAGAAGATGCTTGGTTAGAGTATGTAATGAAAAGGAGTAGTAAATGAATATATTAGCAATAACGGTAGGGTTAGTAGCAATCTTTATTCAATTACCAATCTGGTTCTATATTATATATAGTATACTTATTGCCATCAATGCCAGTGAGTTAGTATGGTTTCTATACTATGTTTACATGCCAGTGAGTTTGTTTGTACATAGCATTGCACAGTTATTCAAGGAGAAATAAACAAATAAAAAAGGGGGACGCTTTAGGCGTCCCCCTCCACCACTACTTCAGCTATATATCTATCTACTATCTATCTGTTTGCTTCCACAGACAATCCTCAATAGGTGTCTTAGCCAGCTTGGCATTACTCACACACATCTCTTTCATGTAATGAATGATCTCACGATCACGCTCAACATGGCGTTCGACGACATTCTTGATTTCCATAATGGTCATCCTCGCTTCGCTCATAGGACTAGGTATGACCCCTACCCAGAGGAGAAGCATGATCACGAGAATGATTGTCGGTAACCCAAAGGTAGACCAAACATCCTTGAGCAGTAATAAGTATGCTCGTAGTCTGGTAACATCCTGGCTGTCAGGTACACCATTGGTAGACATTACTGTGCGATCTCCCATGGTTGTTTTGCCTTGTGGAGATCCCGTTGGAACTTCACGGCACTTTTAGCGTCACTGTGTTGTTTGAATGAATCACGTAAGGCCTCACCTTGTACCACCCCAGGGTGTTTACGTATCAACCCTTCAGGGATCAACTCACCAAACCGTCGAGGCGCACCGTAAGGTGTAGCGTGCCTACCCAGCATCACTAACCCTAGCATGTCAGTGATATGCTCAGCCTTGCCGTCTTTCATGTAGGCTTCGTACTGTGGCCAGAGGTCATACACTTGTGCAATACCCCAGGCGAGAGTCTTGAGGTCACCTAACTGCCCTTTACCTTCAAGGTTATTTAGGATGTTACGTATAGTTCTAAACATGTACTCACCACCAGGCCCAGCAATCAAGGTCGCACCTAGCGTAGTCAAGGCTTCTTCCTTGCCATCCTTGATGAGGGTCATAATGGGCCGTTCCATGTAATCGTAGGGCAAGTGAGTCCAGCGGTTGTTGTAGCGGTAATCCATTTCACGTATGGTATCCACCGCCCCCATGAAGGCAGCAAACCTCACAGGGCTAGACTGCAAGGCCTTGTTCATAGTACGTAATGTACCGACTCGCCATGGTACAAAGAAGTTAAACGGCACACTACTCCAGAAGTCTATACGATCAGCCTTGGTACCGTAACGTACCAGGTCAATCCAGGCATGATTGGCGGCTTCCTGTGGACTATGCCCTTTACGCACATACTCTCGCCACAAACCATACCGCATAGCAGGGTCCCACTCAGCGAAGATCTTCTGGCGTGAGAGGGCATTGAGCTGCCCTACACCCCTGGACATCTGTTGAATCATGGTCTTAGGGCCAGCCGATTCCATGATCTCCCAGAGAGTATTACCTGATTCAGTAAAGGGCATGACCGCCTTGAACTCGTCGATCATGTCTGCCCCTTTGGGGTACAACAACTCAGCAGACTTCCTAAAAGGTAACCGAGGGTCTAAGGCTGAGGTGTGTTTAGACTGTTCTACTAGCTGAGCTTGGCGATAGGCCAAGGAGTTTTTGATTACCTTAGCAGGATTCAAGCCCCCCACGATGGCTTGTTGCATTTGCTTTAAGCCCATGTTCTTGATGATATGTGGGAGTGGATTGACTAAGCTAGGATTACGTACCCATTGTTGGCCCCAGGCACGTAGGGTGTTGAGCGCACCATCACCCGCACTACGGAGGTTCTGTAGCAAGAACTGTCGTTCCTCTGCTGATCTCACCCACCACTGCCCACCTTTAGGTGCAAAGGGTAAGCCATCCGAGGAAAAGGCTTTACCTGTTAGGGACGCCGCTTCAGCCGCTTCCTTGGTGCGAAACAACACCCCTTGGCCTTCTAGATCAGTCATCATCTTATCAGTGGCACGTAACACCGCACTACGTGACTCACGAAACAACAAGGCATGCCGCCAGTCTTTGTAGGTCACACCTTTGGTCATACCCTCAGCGAGAGTTTCAAGGGTACGTGCTTGCCCAAACGAGCCAATAGACTGTGAGGTTTTCGCTCCAGTCTCTCCATTCTGTAAGGTACGCATAAGATGGAAGTCTTCGTCAGTCATACGAGGGATATAGGGACCATCAACCTTGGAGATCTCAGCCAACCCACGACTGCGCCTAATGGTGTTCTCCTCGTCCAGTAAGGCATCCATCCTGGCAAACATCTGCTTAAAGTCATCAGGCATGTTAGAGGGTTGACGCCCAGCTTTGTAGTCAGCAATCCATTGCTTCTCTAGTGGTGCGAGTTTGGTATTGTCACCATACTTCATGAGAGTCTTCACCCAAGGTTGCTTGGTGAGGTTCTCCATGTAGTCTTCTGCATAGACATGCAGAGACTCAATGTTGGTAATAACAGGTGAGCCTTCATGGGTTTTAAGCACTGGTAGTTCCTGCCCCCAGCGTTGCTTCTCAGCCGCCCACATCTGTGCCCACTTACCTGGGGTAGGGGGCTCGACGTAATCCTTAGGGGGTATGTATTCACCTGATGCACCGATGCTACCTGTGTCTATACCAGCAGTAGGTTTGACCTTAGGCGCAACTTCAGGCTCACGCCCAGGTTTGTATAACCCAGTAGGATGTTCACCAGATGGTATAATCTTCTGCTCTATCGTAGGATACTTCTCTTGAAATGGGGGGAGGTTCTTACTATATGTGGCTGGCATCCTAGGTACTTCAGCCATAGGGGGAGAGACATGCTGTGGTAGATCTACCATGCCCTGACCAAACAACGACTCACCACTACCCGTGCTGAACTGATGCTCAGGTGATATGCGTGTACTAGGCTCAGTGAGTAGCTCACTCGACCTATAACCACCACCCTGTGGTACTGTTTCAAACAACCCTTCAATAGCAGGTATGCTAGGCTTTGTCTCAGGCGATTCAATAGTAACATTCTTGAACTGAGTAGGATGTGATGGTGTGCGACCGGGCATGCCTATAGCACCACCAGTCACGAGACTCGCAGCCAATCCAGCTATATATCCAGGTATCTCCCCTAGATTCTCCTGTAACCGCCTGGTACCTTCCTCACCCAGGTATGCCGCTCCCGCCCCAGCAATACCACCCATAATCTTTAGTGGTAATGGCCCAGGTGTGAGCGCCCCAGCAGCCAGCCCGCCTGCGAGCATATTCTGGCCAGTCTGCCCCATGAGGTCATTTAAACCTAAGCGGGGTGTGAATAGGCTTTGCTCAGGTTGCGCAGGAATAGTAGGTGCAACAGGTGCGGCTTCAGTTGGCAGAGTTTTCGTAGGTGTCTTGGCTTGTGCTGTAGGTGCTGCCAACACTGGTTGAGCCGCAGCCTTACGCTCCAGCTCATCCAACCGGCGTAACTCTTCTAACTCCTCACGTTCATTAACGGCCATGTTTCTTTCTCAAGGCGTCAAGTTCAGCCTTCTCTGCGGCTGTCATGGCGGGGACTTTGGGGGCAGGCTTACTGTCACCCTTAGGCTTCTTGGTATCAGTTGTGGACTCAGGCTTCTTCTCGTCACTACCTTGTAGCAATGAGCCTAGCATCTGCCCAAGCTGATGTAACACATCACTCTGCCCTGATTCTACCTCAGCCTGTTCGTGTGGTTCAAGTGAGGTATCAGGTGGTGTGGGTATACCCATCATCTCAACTGCTGTGCCACCTTTGCTAGACTTCCCTGTTTGTTTGTTATACGCATTACCCATGAAGTCCATGCCAAACTGAGGCTGAGCCTTAGTCAACCATCGTTGCCAGACAGCCCAATCAGCAGGATCAATAGGGGTGTGTTTACTGATAGACGTATGTACACGCTTAAGGGCTTCTAACTCAAATGGCGAGCTACCACCTTGGAGTTCACGCCGTAGTGTTGGTAACTGTTTATACCAATCCACCCTAGCTTTAGCCAAGTCTCCTTGCAGGTTACGTAACCCTGTCAAGGCCTTCAATGCTTCAACCTTGGCAGGTAACTCTTTACGCTTCTCTCGTTCAGTGATGGCACGCTCCTCGTCTAGTAAGCTTTTCGTCGCAGCAGCTTGTGCTTTATAGGCAGCTCCTGTGGAGGTGGCATGTTGTCGAGCTTCAACACCTTTCTCCTGATAGGGCGAGAGTTGTATTCCAGGTATCGCTTCGAGTGATGCACCTTGGGGGGCAAAGTCTGACGTACCCAGCTCACTCACCATCTGGTTAAATGGAAACCCTTGGCTTGGTATCATCCTACCAGGTTGTACCTGGTCAGACCTCAACTCACTCGGTTTGATATCCCCCATACGTACAGCATCTTCAGCCATAGGACCTGCTGTACTCCCAGGCCGTATCAACTCCTTCATCACGAAATCAGAAGCCATCTTGTTAGCGTGTTGACGTTTCTGAGTGTTATACCCTAGGCCTAGATACATATCAGCAAGCGTAGCCAGTGGATTGACATCAGGCCCTTGGAGTAACTCAGCGAACTTCGCATGGCCTTTTTGTATGGCCTCAGTGTCACCCAGCTTGATGGCATTACGAATATCCTCAGCCACCTTCATGTACTTCTTGTCAGCATACCCTTTGTCGATGCCATCTATGATACCTTTAGAATCAGGGTGAATCAACTCCTCATGCAACCCTGCGAAAGGGTGTGTGGTTGGGGCACCTCGTTCAGGCTCACCCCCACTAAACATGTTCTTGATACCATCCACGGCCATCCCTAAATAGTCACTCGTAGGTGAGAATCTATCAAGATCCTGTTGCATACCCATTTCTGACATACGTGGTATGGTAGGTTCTTCAGGCCTAACAGATAACCCTTGCGGGTCAACCCGATCCTCTGGGCTACGCAACGTGCTAGGATTCATCAAGTCTTCTAAACCCATCGTTATGCCCCTTTACTTTTTCAACGCATTAGCCATCTGCCCAACTTGACTATCAAACTGGAAGCCACTAGAGTTACCACCACCTTGACTACTCCCACTCAGTATCTGTTGGAGAGTCTGCATGGGTGCACTACCATATCCAAAATGTGCTTGTCGTAAAGCTGGGGCCATCTGAGCGCGTGATAATGCAAACGCATTAGCTTGGGGTACCAACTGACTCGATGCCATACGCATGGAGTCACCGAGCACAGCCTCAAGGTTGTAGGGGGTATTAAACCCTCTTTGTGCCCGATTACCAGAGGCCCCCGTAAACATGTCTCGACCTAACTGTGCAATACCCTGGTCAGCCCCTTGTGACATACCATACCGGCCCATAGGCATAAGCTGATCCACCACACCTTGAAACTGTAACCCACCTGGGTCATTCATAGCTTCCTCGGCGCGGTACTTAAATTGATTGTATGCCCCAGGTGCACGGTCTGAGAACCATACTCGCTCCCCAGGATTCACCCCAGTTGATGTTCGCTGTTCACTCTCTTGTTTCCCGAAGCTCATAGTAATGATCTCCATTTCACAACATCTAACCGTGGCGCGATTGAATACCCGTAATGGCTCGCTCCTTTAAGTCTCGCCCAATCCATACCTCGATGTAACACTCTCACAGCATCTCTACCCTTACCCCACCACGCCACTTCATGCGCGACTCTCAACCACGGTGGATCTGATTGATTATACACTTTTGTCACACAGGTAGCATTGCCTATCGTCGTAATGTAGTAATCAGGCTGAGTGATTATCCATTCAAACCATGCAACCACTTGCTCGCTTGATAACTCTGGGTATAGCTGCTTCACGCCTTGTTGGATATGTTCGATGTATGTCATTAGATATCAGTAAAGTTCACCTGACCCACCCCTGCACTATACCCTGCATAGGCATTGAGCATGTCTTGGTAAACCTGCAACTCTACCTGATACCTGTCCTCATCATATCGTTGCATGGTTTTCACGGCAATTCCTTGTACCCACAATGACCTATGTTCCCGTAGATGGCGAATAAACACAGACCCTGCTTCATCTAGCCTGTCTAGATTAGCCCAATAATCCCACCAGATGGTATAGTTGACATCCATAGCGTAGTCTGTCCACATCTCTCGCCCTACTGGGGCTGCTCGTGTGGGAATTCCTACACTATATGGCGCGCTTAGAATATCATAACCCCATGGTTTATCAAAGCTATAGAGTTTATTATGCCGAAGCCCAACAAGGTAAAACGCGGTACTTGATGGAGTCGTAGCCCATACTCTATCAACTGTTGCCACCTTAGTACTGTTATTGTAGTTAATGATCTGGGCAAACTGTCCTGCCCCGGTACCTGTAAGTATGAAGATAAACCTGCCACGTACATTCTCTGTTGCTTGATCAAACGATGCACTCAACGTCACAGTGGTGCTGCTGGAAGCGGTCAAGTTACCTTGCCAAGCTCCATCTAATGGTCCTGAGACTACCTGCATCGAACGTATCTCATCTGCATCTGTGGGCCATACATGGCGTGACAATCCCGCAATACCCAACGAGCACACCTGAGTTTCTAACGACTGATGCCGAGCTGAGCGTTGAGTGATATCAGCTTTGACCTCACGAAACTGATGCTCAGTAGCTGAGGCGATTTGTTCACTATTCGGTGTGGTACGCCCCCCTCTTTTCAGGGCTTCAGTGCATATAGACGTAACAGAGGGATCAGATGGAATTGCCATGTTCGGCTATCTCCTATGCATCGTGGTATTAGGTTTGATAGCGTGGAGTTCAAACATATTACTCGCGTCATCGGTCTCATATACGACAGTAATCGAAGGGTAGTATTGTTTGTTCTCCAATGGTGTTTCTGTTGTGACCCGTAATTGCCCATCAAGCCCTACCACTAATAACCAAATAGTATCATTGATATCAATTAGGGCACTCACGGAATCAGTTGAGGAGAATTCAAAACTTGTGGAAACTAATGATAACAAACCCCCTGTCGATACAAACCATAACCAGCGTAATCCATTCGCCCCCATAATATATGGCGTATTAAGCGCGGTGCCGCCAGAGACATTTGAAATGATTCCGTCCGTATCCACTTGTGGGAACCAACTAATAAACGAGGAGTCTTCTACAGACCAAGTCGTATCAACTATTGGTAATACACCACTGTCTATTTGGCAGAGATATTCTATCGGCTTATTCATGGTACACGACTACTTCTTGGGGGAACATGACCTCACTCCCCAAATCTAATAACCCCGCTTTCAGTAATCCATCTTTTACAAACGCGGTAAGTCTAATATCTTGGACGTGTTTGCTTTGTTGCCCCCTACGGAACGCATTATGGCGATCTTGGTAAATTGCAATGGGGAATACCTCTGTCGCCCCTTGGTAATGTGACGCAGTATTTTTTAGATACGTATTATAGACATACGCCCCATTACTTGCATTACCCTCGCCAGCCATAAGCCTCAATTCCCCCTGTTGATCTTCACGCCACACACAGCCCCATGTATCCATAGTCATAGGCCCATACCAGGCAGGTGCAGGGGCATCGAGCGCAGACGACAACGTGCGAAGATCTAAAAAGAACTGTGTATTCACAAACGTACTCGCACCCATGGGAACACCCAGGATTAACTTCCTATCAAAATAATCCATCCATACAGCCCCCAAGGCTTCTGTATTAACACTCTCTAGCCCTTGTGTGGTTCCATTGGAAAACAATTTATCGCCCACAAACTTACCACTTAACTGCCCCTCAGGTATCCAGTAGATGTTTTTATCACTTGTAAACCAGAGTGTACCGATACCAGGCACTGTGACTATACTCTTCGGTGAGCTAGTCCCTACCTGGGAGTCAATGATGGTGATCGCACTATTTTCACCTGAACTTGCGGTCGCACTCGTGACATCAGTACCAAAGTCTGTCCCCGTGATATGGTAGTACGCGGATTGCTGGAGTGCCAATACACCTGGGTAGATGGTATCAGTACCCTTGATACTATAGGGATGGAGTGCGATAAATTTGCCTGGTCGTTCTGGTCTAAATGTCGCCCAACTACTATTCGCTGACCATACATCATCGACCCTGGAATCTGTTCGTTCTATCCCATCGTCAGTGATCCCAAGGAGTCTGTCAAGGATAGGCACTATAGGGCCTTTAGCAATAGGTATATTAGTCCCTACGATACTCTCAAACAATAACCCATCATAAACCAATAATGATGATACCCCATCAACTATATAGACACTACTAGAGATACTCCATGTAGTAAAGAACACATTCGTAATTCCACTCGTAATTACACCTATACTACTAAACTCCCCTAACTCACCTACGGAATACACTGCGTCCTCAGTCGCAATAAGCCGTACAGGGAGCGCGTCAGTGGGGTAAAACCGCGTGCCTCCCCGTATAGCTTGCCCCGCTGTGATAACACTCGATGTATGTAACGTAGAGCCTGGGCTTAATCGTATGAATCCATCCCAATAGAGATTCTGTAACTTGACCACTTCTCCAGCCATCAACTGATGTGCGGGTTCGCGCAAGTTAATACCTTTACTTGGCTGGGCAAGGTCAGGACTCACTGACTCTCGTAGCATTATACCATAACCTCGCTAACTTCTAGCATAGAATTACAAACACCACCGAATAATTGTGCACCGGCTGATCCGTTAAAGGTAGTTGTCGCCCCAGTAGACGCCCCTGCGCGAATACGGTAGGCAGTCAAACTCAACGTACTCACGCGCCTACGATGATTGATCGTACAGGTCATCACATCGTTGGAGGCGGGTATTTTTACTGCCGACACCGCAAGTGCATTGTTCGTACCGTCTTCAAATAATGCCATATTAACGGTCGTGACGGCAGTATGAGCAAAGACGCCTTGTGCACGAGTATTCAAAATATTACATAATGAACGAGATTGAACGCTCAACCCCATATACTCATTCCCCTCAGTAATCTGAGGTATTGTGTTATCTGTAGGCATGGCTGTTGTACCGGTTGCAACAGCTGCATCAAAATAAAATACAGAACTCAATACATCCCCAGTTCTTTTTATCCCCTCTCGATAGGTTTGAATAACTGTGGGTGCCGTCGCCCATACTCCGGCAGTTGCTTCAGTGATTTCAATATACCCTAGGGGGAGGAAAGCCTTTGCCGAGCGCGCAGTAGTACTGTAAATAACACCAGAAGAATCGGCTGCCCCTGTTCCCTCAGCAGTGGTTGAAACTGAGGCAAGAGGCTGGGGAAAAAGCATTAAACTTAATGTTGTGCTACCCAGTGGATTCCATGCGCATAATTCAACAGTACCCGCGTTATCTAACAATCCCACCCATATACGCGCGGATTGTGCGTTTAGTGTATCAAGTGTTGAACTGCTCGCGATAACAAATGTAGTGGCCCCAGTAATTGTGCGTGTCACTAAACTACCCACACCATCAGTGACACTTCTAAATGTCGCCCGCACTGAATCTGTCGCAGAGGGAGTCGCCCCAGCGGCGGTCTTTAAGTGCAGTGTGAGATTATTACCCGCGACCGTCGCATCGAGTGAACCATTGACAATAATTGTATTATTCGCAGAATCCACATAACCTTTTGTGGCAGCTTCTAGTGTCGCTGTGGGGGCAGCCGCCAAAGTAATGTCAGCTCCTGTGATTACAGGATCAGTTACAATAGGGGCCGTAAGAGTCTTATTCGTCAGTGTCTGCGCTGAACTTGTATCACATAATATCAATGTAGGCATTAGGCTACCTTTTCTACAACAAGGGTGAGACCTGCAAGGGCCGTAATAACAGCAGGAGATAGACTACGAAAACGTAATTGTGCTGTGCCAATGTTCGAGCCTGTCGCTAATAAACCTTGCCCGCATACCACATCAGCTTTGAGGGATTGAATGTCAGCCATCAACCCAACACTAGAGAGATCTAATTGAAACTCATACTCCATACCAGGCTGTACTCTACCCATGAACCAAATACGATACACTGAGTTAGGAAGATACGAAAAGTTTAGCCCAGTAAGTGTGACTGGAATGACATCTCCATCTGTGGTTTGATCACGTATAAGGGTACCAACAAAGTGATAGTCCTCTCTAGGAGGGGCTGAATCGCCTTTGGTACCTCTAGGACCTGGTTCACCCTTAGGGCCTACTACCACTTGAATATCTAACACACCTCGTTTGGCTTCAGCCGTGGGGGCTGTCAATAACTCCAAGGTAGAAGTGGGTAAAGACTTCTCCATATATGTCTGAACATATCGTAAGACATCTGCTTTTAGTGGCCGCGCCACTAGATTAATCCCACTAAATTAGTGGCAGTAGTGCCAGTCGCTAAGACTTTAGAAACACGTATGGGCAACAAAGTGCCCGCTGGGACACCAACAAAGGTAACTGCAACAGTATCATTATAAATTAATACAGTCAAATCCCCAACTCCACCGACATATATCCCTCGTGTATGGGCAGACAGCATTGTGCTGTCATTAGGTGTAATGACATATGCACTATGGGCAGGATCACTATAGGATCGTTCGTACGCACGAAATTGAGTAGACATATTACCGTAACCTCACACCTAACCCTAGTGTTACAAGTTTACCACTACCGTTAAATGGCCCGCCAGCTTGACTTCCTGCTTGCCACAGACTCCAAACTGTTAACCACAACATTTGATCACCTCTATAGTATAGGCGATAGACTTACGTGAACGATGGGGGAATTCCTTAAGTAACTGTGCATAGACTTGATGCCGCTTCCACTCACCTGAAAGTGATTTGTCATTGATTTCTTGCATCAATGCCTTGGCACGCACACGTACTAATGGGTCAATCTCTCCCGCTAAGGCCCAACACATTTGTGCTAATTTGAGTCGTTCTAGTAATGGCATATTAGGCTGGGTCCACGGAGGTGATAGGGTTAGTGTTAGAAGTACGAGTGACGGCGGCTGTCCAAGCTGGTGTGGTATCGTCTTCCTGGTAGATCGTCAATGTCCCACCTGATTCACTGACAAGGTTACGTATTGCTCGTAGTGTATTACGTACATTACGAGTATTGCCTGAGCCCCCACCAGCTAAATCACGATTCAATACCTCATCAGCTATTTCCTGTGCAGCAGACTGTGCTAGTTCAGTACTGGTAATGGCATCACTAGCAATGGCAGCACTATCTATGGCCCCTGCGGCAAATGAAAGGTTAGAAATCCCCCCGGTAGACACAGGTACACCTGTTGTGCTGGTATCCAACAGTATAGCATCCACATTACTACTGACTGTGGTTAATGCCGCTGCGGTGGCTAACCCTGTTTGGATCTCTGTTGTAAAGTCTGCGGCAGTACCCGCTGCGGTCAACCAGTTAGCTGTGATAGCGGGTAGGTTAGTGAGAGTCGTGACAGTGGCTATCGTACCAATGTTTGTGAGCCCAGCCCCTGCTACACCGATGTCGTCAGTTTGCACTTCAATATCTACTAGGTTCGCAGCGACGGTCGCACCACTGCCCAGGTTAGAGGGCGTACCCACCCGTGTTTCTAGATCATCCACGAGGTTATCAATAACCAATATGTCAGCACTAACACTTGCGCCTGCCGGTGCCCCTAACCTAGCAAAAGCATCACCTGTTTGTGGGGTGTTGCCAGTATAGGTGGTCAACGTGCCGACTGTCGTAATAGTACCTGCGGTAATGTTTGTGGTACTGGCCACTGTACCTGGGAATGTCGCAGCTAAGAACCCCGTAGGTTGAGTATATGTAGCCATCCTGCTACTAATAGCTGCATCTAAATTAGATGTTGTAATAGTTGTACCTGTTGTGGTATCACGACGATACAATTCAACTGTCCGTGTGACTGGAGCCATGCTTGCTTGCGTGATATGGACACAGTATTCTTCGCTGTCTGACCCAGCAGCAATCGTAGTGTCTTCATCTACAGTGAGTGCGTACACTCCTGGCATATTGGCTGCACTTAGCTCTGCTATTGTAGGTGTGGTATACGCTGTCGCTGCCCCACCATTCCGTGAGCGGTAGACGGTAAAGGACCCCAGTGCTGTTTCACGAGTCTTGAGGTCTGTACTATCAACAGCGATGAAATAGATGAGCTGATCTGTTTTCCCTGATGGTATTCTCATGAGGCGCTAATTCCCAATCCTATCGTATGTAATGTCTGTGGGACCACACTCACGCCATTATCCCCAATACCACAGTTAATATGGTGTAACCCACCATGACTTGTCACTACTACAGCCGCCTCAATAAACTCTAGGGGTAGTGTGGGGATGGTTGGGTCGAGTGGGCCAACTAAAGTATTAGGCCCCCAGAACTGTGAACTATACCCGAAAGACTTACTATACTGATTGACAAAATAATTAGCCATTAGCTCGATGTACTCGTCATATAAATGACGCCAGTGTAGGTGGTTGCAGTTGTAGAAGGCTTGGTGACTTCTAACAATGAGAGATAGGCATCAGCATAAATCCTAGGGGCTTGATCACGATTCGTCAACCAATCAAAAGGGAATAGCGTATTGGCTGTAGGCATCGTCATGAACCCCAAGGGGTGACCAATGGCAAAGTTAATCAATCCTGTCGCCACACTCGCACTACACTGCATCTGTGTCCAGGCTTTGATACCTTGGTCGCCTGATGCCAATGGAGCAAACCATTGACTTGTAGGGTGGTCAAGTCGATGCACAATACCTGCTGAGTTACCCGTGAGTGATGGGAGAGTGCTCGACGCATCTGCATGATCTGTGTAGGTGCATACTGTCCAGTTATGCGCAGTGGCAGCGAGCACTGTCAGCCCAACCTCCACGAACCCAAAGTTCCCACCGATGTAATCTTCCGCAGTCGTAGTGGTCGATTGATACCGTGTAGGCACGCCTGTGACAGCTTCAGTCGCCGTGCTAGCCATCGTCTTGGCTACACCAAAGATACGATCATATAGTAGCAAGGTATTCCCCAACACTGACGCACTGACATCTGCTCCAGTCAACCTATAGGCACCTGCTGCGGGATTGTCAAAGGTAAACCCTCCAGTGTCACTGTCCACATACGCCGTCCCACCTGGCGCTGCGGCTGCTGCCGTGCCAGCAATAGGTTGGGGGCCTAGCTTATGTAAGCTATTCGTCACCGCAATCACCCCAGTCGAACCTACTTTATTGAATGGAAGTTTCCTACTAAACCCGCCTGAACCTCGACTCAATGCATCACTAATGCTTGTAAACCCTGTATTGAATGAATACTTTGGCACCGCGAATGCTCGCTTGACATAACCTTCCAGTGAGTCTAAAGCAGACGCAAACACACCACGTTCAAATGAACCTATAAAGTCTCCATCCTTCGTCACCCTGACACTCCCTGGAACATCTAACAAATGGATTGGGGGGCCATACCACTTTTGCCCATAGGTTGCATCCACGAGACGCTGAATCGTATCAGCTCCAAGCCAGCGTTCCAGCTTAGCTGAATGCACATGGCGATATCGAATAAGGTTACTCATTTAATCCTTTATCTTTGGGTGTGTCATAGCATCTACCTCTATCGACCACTTATACCCCTGCCAGGCATACTCTAGATAACGATCAGCTAGGGCTGCTTTGGTGATAAGCTCCTCTGTAAGCTCTGCTGAAAGTACCCTGGTATCACACTGGGCGGGGTTTGCAGCACCTGCGGCTTGGGTGGCAGTTGGGGGCACGGGGTGAGCACTGTTCGCCCTACGTCCGGTGTCGCGCATCCCACCATGCTGAGCAGCCAAAGTGCGATTGGTACGCTCCAAAGCTTCCAGATGATCTGTCGTGGACTCATGTTCAAGTTCCAATTCTCGTACCCGAATTTGTGCAGTACGTTCGCGTTTTACGACCTTCTCGACCTCATCCGCGAGTAGCCCCGCTGCCTCAACCTTTTGCTGATTGACTGAGGCACTCCATATAGCGTCTTTGTACTCCGCAGTGAGGTACCAAGTACCCAGGCTACCGATAAGTAGTCCTGCTATACTGGCAATACCAATGGCTTTGAGATTGGGTAGTATCATTTTGTTCCCGCAATAACCTTATCCTTGGCTGCACTCCCACTACTAGACCCAAAGTAATAGCTAATGATTGTCGCCCATGCGGTACCCAACGAGCCGAGCATGACCAATAACACATCATGCCCCTGAGGGTTTACATCACCATGAATCAATGCCCCAATGACAGTAAAGAACCCTACTGTGACCAGGTAAGCCAGGAATCGTGGTGTAAAAGTATCGTGAGTTGGTTCCAGAGTCTTTTGTTCATCCATGATTAATCCTTATAATAATGCCATGCCACATTCTGGGGCTTGTCCTCAGCAATACCGATATGCACAAAGTCCTTACCTACCCCAATACGTCTCACCCCATACTTGAACAACCACTGGAGCATCTTGTACCGTGTTACCCCTTGCTTACACAACACATCCACCCCTTCAGCAGGGTCATAAGTATGCTCACTATTTGCTACCCCACCTACTGCTTCATTATGCCCAGGCTCTCGATACCCTGAATTGATCGTCAACTCAAACCCCATATGAAGTTCTAGCTCAGTAAGTATCTCCATGAGATCTAGGTGTATGTTCGTTGTTTTACCTATCATTGTGGCGGCCTCGCTAATCGTGTGCCAGATGATAATGCTGCACCTGGTTGTCGTGTAATGTTAAATGGCACTTCTAACCGTGGTTGTGAGATACCTAAGACTGTGTTAACAGTTTCAGCGCATACAGTTGGGGAATAATCTACTGACACATTCCCAGAGCCATCAGCATTTTTACCCCGAAAGCAATACCATCGGCCACGTAAGAGATTAAGTGTAAGAAAACTTTGTCCAATATTACTAACTGTAATGTTAAAGTTTGTACAGTCTATCTGGTCTAGTGGAGCAAGACAGTACTCTAAGTTCGTAGATACTGGTCCGCTCGTGTCAGTTCCTGTAATCCAAGATGCACGCACACTGACTGTAAATACCTCAATACGTAATCCATCTAAATTAGATGGTGGGGTATTGTCTGGTGCAAGAGGCGTGGTTTTGGTTTCGGTGTTGCTAAACGCCACTGAGAGATTATTCGCAGCGTCCAAGGCCTTTATCTTGATGTAATAAGTCGTATTAAAGGCCAGTTGGAGAATCGTGTTCGTGAGGGCGGTAGGATTACCTGCTGGAGCAAACGTCACATTGTCCGTTGAGAGGTACACAATGTACCCAGACGGCGTGCCGGTTGCAGGGTCCCATGAACAGGAGAGGGCATTGCCCAAAACAATACAAACATTGTTGGCCACATTCCCAGGTGGCGTGACATCCCCGCCCGATGCAACGGTGATGGTAATGGGTGTGTCGCTTGTAGTTGGGTAGAGCGTATCGAAAATGTCTGAGCTAGCCGCTCGTAGGTAGATCGTGCGAGTGGTGCCGTTTGTGAGGCCAGGATAATTTCCTGAGACCGTCAGACCATTCGTAGTAAGGTCATTCGCCGTGTCAGCATAGGCGACATCTGCCGTGGCTGACCATTTGGCAGCTCCAGGCTTATCCAGAAGACAGCTAAAATCCCATGCAGTCGTTCCTGCGGCTAATTCTGTCGTCGGTTGACAACTCGTGAGCGTTGGGGGTGTCGTGTCCAGTGGACCAACAATACTCGTGAGATTGAAGCAGCGATAAGCGCTGGACTGCTGATTCTTCACACCAGACGCATCAATCGGAATGAAGCACACACCGTCATAGCCATTCAACCATGTATTCGTAAATCGGCCTGCGGGGAAATCGCTCATCTCGTGAATCACCGATGAAATCGCGCCTTGAGTATTACTGAAGATGTTGACTTCAATCTGCGTTGGCGTCACGGAACCATACGTGAGGTCGGCACCCGCGGCATCAACGGACCCACCTATAATCGTTGGCGGTGTCGCAGGAGGCGTGCTGCTGGTTGTGATGTAGACTGTTCCTGAATTGGGCGAGACAAGATTGACGCCATCTGTGTGAAAATTCGCATACCCGTAGGTCGTGCCCACGGCCACGGTATTGTCGATAAAAGTTGTCTGCGGGAATGACACGGTGCCAATACCAGGCCCAGCCGTCGCTACCGCGCACAGTGAACCAGTGCAACGCCTCATTGTCGTGTTGAGAATGCCGCTCGCGGGGCTGCCGGGGTCGGTTCCATTTGTCCACGTCAATGTGACTTGCCCAGGTACGACAGGGTTTGGATCTGACCCACCGCTTGGTGTCAGCGAGACCACACTCGTCGCCCATGGCACTGCCTCAGCCTGTGTCCAATCCATCGTTTCTGTGCCAGCCGGTGTTTTTGGAATCACCGTCGAAACCCCTTGCCCATCGGAGTAGGCTGGCATAATACGGTCGGTTCGACTGGTTTGCCCTGCGCCCACCGTCAACCCAAGGTCAGCCCGCCCATGCGCACAATCGACAATCGCCGCATTATCAGCCACGGTTGTAATAATGGCCGAGGCCGTTGTGGATGAGCCTGTACTTCCCGCGTGAGAGTCCACCACGCTAGCCTGACTCACGCCAGTCAGCAACGTCACAGTTGGGGCAATGACATCCATGGAGGAATTAAACGTCACGACGAGGTTGGCGGTCGTGGCGGTTGGAGCGGCAAGCCTCCAAAGCTGCGTTTGTGTGTGGCTTGTTGAGGACACGGAGTTCGTATCGGCACGGACCAGCGTGAGGTTTTCAGAGCCATTGAACACCGCACTGGAAATCACTGGCACACTCGCCGCCTCTTTGCGCCCATCAACACACAACACCATGGCACGATCAGTGCCAGATGGTACTGTTACGGAAAATGTCGCTGAGGAGGCCAAGGTGACGACGGCTCCCTCTGTTTGCGACACGTAGGTAATCGCCGCCCAGCTTGGCGTAGGGAGCAGTAACACACCGATGAGTAATAGTGTTCGTATCATCATTGCGCCACCAGACTTGAGGGGGCAGTGGGGGGTGTGGTATCAACCACAGGCGGCGCGCCGATGCAGCCAATGCGGGTATCCCCTACCCCAATACGGTCAAACCAAAGACTCCCAAATCCAGACTGGCGATACAGGCGCACGTAGTTGAGATGCGAGGTGTTCGTAGGGCCACGCCATTGGACATCGCTCCTGTTTGTGGTGAGCACGCCGTCTTTCCAGGTTTGCAATGTGCCGTTCGCCACCCCCGGTGTATTGGCGATATAGTGCCATTCAAAACATGTCCATATCTCTCTCGGCATTGTCGTGTTTATTGGTATGTTAGTCGTCTGTCCGTCGGTGGGGGTATTCTCAGCACTCACAATCATGTTGAGACCAAAATAAAAGCTAGGCCAGAATCTTGATGTCCCAGGACCCCGCAGGCCGATTATTTTCGTCGATCCGTTCGCGGCCCCCCATTGAAAATCGCTTGACACACGTAGATACAGACGCCCGTAATGTTCTGGCCCACTGGGGAATAACCGGTCGGTCCACCCACCGCACGGAGTACTCGCAATAGGCCCTTGACACGCGATAGGGTAATTAAATCTCAGCGAACCAGACCCGCTAAATTTTACAGCGGTATCATATGTATGAGCCCCAGAGATCAACACACCGAAGCTGTTTAACGTACCATCCCCGCTCGGAAGATATGACTCCATCTCATCATCCCAGTAGATTGTGGCGTGTACGAAAGACGGAAATAGCAATGTAATAAGTATGGCAACGATCAACATCCCCCCACCCCCAAAAGCATCAAGGCCCCGCAATTATTGCTACCAGTGGAAGCCGCTTCAGCAGCGGGTGCAAAGGCCACCATGGTCCATGCGTACGAATTCGATACCGTATCTGACCCACCACCGGCAAACGTGGCAGGACTGTACGCGCCAGAGGTCCAGGCTAAGTATCCACCGCCGATGCTTGAATCAACTGTGTCGGCTGACGTATTTGGTTTGAAATCTGATAAATCAGCCTGCGTATACGTGCCCCCTGTTGACATCGCGCCACACCCAACAACAAAAATAAATGTCCCCGTTGTCGTGGGAGTAATACTGCCAGGGTCAACCAAGTGCGTGTTTATACCGGTACCTTGTTGTGCCGCTTGCTCTAGTGGGGTCGCGTTGACGCCTCTGAGTACGAAATACATCGCGGTCCCGGCGTCTGCGAGAGAGCCGGTGCCGCCTGTGACCGTTTCAGAGAAATAGACATTGGTGTCTACAGATCCCGTCATGAATTTATAGGCCACGCGCATATTCGTGGCGTTCGTGTCATTTCCGAACTGCTCACTCCCGATCAGCGTATAGTCGGTTCCACCCGCTGCGTCCTTAATCGTCAACGTGCGATCAACGGTTGATCCTGTGCAGTAGGCCACGACTACTAAGTCACCAACCGCTGGCGTGGCGTCTGACCCGCCTGTAAGCGAGCCGAGACCAAAATTCCATTCACTCGTGGTGCCAGCCGCCGCAAGCACGCGACCGCCTACGTAGGTAATCGCCGCCCACGCGGGTAGCGCCGTGAGGCAGACCAGCCACGCGATCAGGCATCCAGCGAAGTATTGAGATAGCCGCCTCATCGGTAGAACACCGTGCAGGCCATGTCATTCGTTGTAGTAAAGCCAATATAAATACCAGTAGATGCCACAGCTTGTATTGGCAATATAATAGGAGTAGTGTAGGCAGCCGCTAGTACATCCCATTGCTGAAGTATAGTCCCACTCTCTGCGGTATTGTCATATATAATGATGGTACCTGCCGTAGCTGTAGCATCTGTTGGATTGCATGTTATCCAGCCAACCCAACCAGCACTAGCCTTAATCTGTGTATCGGCTGTCACTCGTGCACTAGGTGTAGCATGCACACGTACTCGTTGATAGCCCTCATCTTCAGTCGCACCAATATGTTCACCACCCGCTAACACTAGAATATCCTTAATCACAACCTGCATACGGGCTAATCCCGTTACAGTGTCATAAGAATACACCTGTTTTCCACTAATACCAGTCTGTTCTGTAGTAATAGAAAATGCAGTTAATGCAAGGGCGAACACCAAAGCTGGCACCCCAACAATCACTGCAAGGTATTTCATCCATTGATTCATCGTCATCCTTGCAGGCCCCAGGGTAGTCACCTACCCCAGGGCCATACTGTTAAGGGTTAGTTGGCGTAGGTTTTACCAGCAGTGTATGTCGGTGCCTTCGCTTCATGCTGCATACCGTCAGGGCCAGTGAGCCTCTTTGGTGTGTAGCGCAACTCAACACCCAGCAAGAACTTGTCTTCACTCAGTCCCGCGTCGAACGCATCCAACTCCACTGAGAGTAACAAGGCTTCTGTGGTTTCAGGCAACTTCCCTGCATCCAGATACCCCTCCGCTGTCACAGCCCAGGCATACGCAGTCGCCACAGGCACGTCTTGTGCGGCAATCACCTTATCCAATGCCGTGCCCCCTGTGTTACCTACGGCTGCAATCGCAGTCACGTTGTAAATCAACGGGAGATACCACAACTTCCAGGTCACCGTGTCAGCGGTATCTGTTGAACCCGAAGCCCAATGGATTCTAGCATAAATACGCTTTCCAAGATCAATATCGCCAGGGAGCGTAATAAACGTATTGGCTTCATCAGCCGCTGTATCCATCAGCAACCCAACCACACCAAATGTGCTGACTTCTTGAAACACTGGGGCACCTGTATGAGCACCCGCTGTGGCACCAGCCGCTCCAACATAGTTAGAGAAATTCGTGGCTGGTAAAAAGATTCTCCCAGGTTTCCACGCGAGAGCCGAATCATGCTTGATCCGATTATGTGTAATCACGTTAGCCATTGTAACTCCTTTAGAAGTAACCCGACGGGGGTAGCCCTATGCTACCCCGCGTGAGTCACCTACTGTTGGTTATCGAAACGCAATCCAGGCATTCACACCACTGGCAACTTGAGCCGCAGCGACAACTGTGAATCCTGTTGTCGTTAATGTAATTGCAGAGGTATCCGCAGGTGTAGTAATAACACCAGTCGTACCTGTAGTCAGCATTGACTCATCAGACTCTGCACCTGCTTTTACAATCATGTTCGGACTTGTGCCACCAAGATCAACATACAACTGAACGAAGGTAGGCACAAACCCCAACACTTCTGTCACATCAGCAGGTGAGCCTGCACTGGTGAATCGACCTGTGCGATATGCGGGGAGAGAGAATGATTTTACATCAACAGACATAGTAGCACTCCTTTATATGATCCATCTCTCGTCTAGAGAGTGTATCGTGAATAGTTACTTACGAAATTCTATTAAGTATTGCCCATTGGTCAACTCAGCTCTCACCTGTCCAGGGTCACCATGGTACGCGCCATCGTTACCTGGTAAGGCATTAGGAGCCTCAGAGTACCTAGAGTTCCCAAACTTATTGTACAACTGTGTGTACACCTCATCCGGTACCTCTGTCCACACATTCGGCTCTAACCGATACTTCACCATTCGCTGATCTTTACCATCCACTGAACCTGTCAACGCATACTGAATGTTACGAATACGAACTGCACTCATATAAACCTCCTATGGTGTGTACTCTGAATCATACTCCATGACTATTCGCTGTGGATTCCCTCGCTGAGCCACATCAATGCGCTCTGCGTAATCCTTCTCACCCTCATAGTCTCGTCTTACTTCAACATAATCTCCTTTGTCTTTATGCTTGAGTAACCCCTTCCCTTGACTATGGGAGCCTTGCCAACGCTCAGCCATTCGTTCAGCCTCTTGTTTGCCTGCTGCGCCCATGAAGCCTTTACGAAGCACCACACCATTCAGCATGACTTTATAGAAGTGTACGCCCGTATCTTTTGCCATAAACCCCTATATGGTTGACGGCGGGGGCTTTAGGCCCCCGCCTCGTTAGCTTACAGTGACGCCGCGCACTGGATCTCTTGTGCGAAGGCCGCGTTCAAGATCACTCTCGCGTCGTACTTCTTCCAGCCCACAGTCTGGCGCATATCGAGAGGATCAGTCGAGCCACTGGAACCCAGTGCCTTTGTGATAACCTTCCCGTTATCGCCTGCCAAGCTGACTCCACCACCGAAGTCACGCCCAACAATAAACACACTATAGATATCCGCGAATCCGCCTGTGTTAATTACATCAGTGGCAGCCGCTGTGACACCTGTGGAACCTGCAAGCACATAGCCTTGCGAGCTACCCAGGAATCGGATACCATTCTTATCAGCACCGAACTCACCCTCTAGCACTCCAGTGCTGGCCGCATACTCGCTGGTCAACACGAAGCCATCCAAGTGGCGAAGGTCGAAAGCCACATCTTCATCTGCCATGGCCCAGTACGCTGGCATAATCGGCGAGGTACCAATGTTCCCACCCGCCATGATCATCGGCGTAAACTTGAGTGCATTTCGCCCAACCAACGCACGATACGCACGGTCCAGGTCGTTACGGTCGATGATCTGCGTGACGGTCAACGTAGTTGTCCCGTTCGCAAATGTCGTGTTCGTAAATCCAGCCCAGGTATCGCGGTAGAGCTGGTCAAAGGTACGACCCATCTGCTCACCTAGGAGTTCCACATTCTCGACCGCATGCGGGTCAGGCTGTGTGGACATCACGAAGTCAGTGTCCTCGATGAAGTCTCCATAGGCTGCAATCGTGGCATTAACATCGGTCTTAGTTTTCGCCTTGCCACTGGGGTTTACCCCTTCTGTCAGGGCGGTCGTCGCCACTGCCAATTCCTCAAAGCGCCTCCAGATCATGGTCTTTCCACTACGCCGTGCGAGCGGGTAGGTTTTGACTCCAACCTGGTGAATGAGCATGGGTAACCCACGCCTGAGCAACAGTGTGTTGAACAAGCTCTGCGTGGCATCGCTCGCGGTACCGTCTGTGAACGCTGTTGTGAGATTCGCCATAATAGCTAACTAGTCTTTCTGTCTCTTAGGCCTGCTTGAGTTGGTAGACAAGCTTTTCAAACTGGTCCTTCGGCATAGCCTCAAAGTTCGTGGCAACCTTTTTATTGGTCGTTCCTCCACCCTTGATGAGAGACGTTTCTACTCGGTCGTTGATTTCCTTGAGCAAGTCCTTACGTGCTGCCTTTCCCTTACCCTTGCCGAGCAGCTCAGGGTTCTCACTGATAGCGATTGAAGTAGCAACCAACTCAGCCATAGGTCCAAGTGATTTCATCAACTTGGGATGCTTGTTATAGACTTCGTTGCCCGCTTTCCACAATTCACTATCCTTGTCTTTCAGGTCTGGCATGGTGTCATAGGCTGACTCATACAGCCCAGTGATCTCTTGGGCAAGTTCACTGGTTTCGCTTTGTGACTTCGCCTGTTCAACACCAACACGCTTGGTACGCTCCAATAGTTCTTTACGAATCGCTACGAGTGTAGACTTGGCGGTATTGATGGCACGTCCTGCTTTGTCATAGGCTTCGTCATCGTTGCTTTCACGCGCCTTACGCCGTGCATACGTGCTTTCACTAACCGCTTCCTCCCACTCAGTTTGGCCCTGGAGCAATTGCTCGTCAGTGTACTTCGCCAAACGATTGTCAGCCTCCTCAGTTGAAGTGGCTTTCCCTTTCGACATGACATCGAGTTGGCCTTGGAGGTTAGCGAGATGCTCTCGTACCTCTTGAACTTCTGCGCTAGACTCAGCCTTGCCCTTACGGACACGAGCGAGTTCTTTGGTGAGGGCAGAAAGCTTGGCTTGTAACTCTTTGGGATCGTCAACGTCAGATTCCCCTGGCGACGGGGTTTTGTCACTATCACTAGCGACTGTATCTACGCCCTTTTCATCTGTTGTCTCTTCATCCACAGGGGGACTAAACATTGCCTTGAGGTCCAATTCACCGGCTTTGTCTTCACCCTTTGCGTCTGTCTCCTGTACTTTCTCAGCCATTCGTAATACTCCTTCAACGCCCGTAATGCGGCGACCATGGTTATTTATAACCTGCAACCCAGGTGGCGGCGACGACCCACCAATTAACACGTCCGTCTGCTTACGCAGTTACTACTCTATAAATAATGCCCCACATGAGGCACATGAGGATCAATGACTTTCACAGCGGCTTGTTCTCTCCACACTTTGACCATACCACGACTGATAGAATTGATAGCTTGTTCATGGGCTACCTCATCCTTGTCGGTATGGAATGGGGCGAAGTGTAGATGTAACAACTCATGCACTAACGATACATCATAATCACACTCTTCATCTTTGATGAAGTACTTGCTGACTCCTGCAAGATCACTTGGTGTCAACACTCGAATGATAGCGTCCCTGCGTGAAAGGAACCATTCACATTCCGCCAAGGTGGTGCTATCTGACATCTCCCACTGGCGAGCGACCCTGAGATCGACGGTCCAATCTTGAAGGTACAACACCTTCTGCCAATAGGCTAGCTGTTTGTGGAGTTCTTCAGCAAACACCTCATCATCCATAGCCCCTCAGTTAATAGGGTTTCTTTTTACCAAACCCCATCGGCTTGAATGGGCTAGACTTCTTCTTACCCTTTTTAACCATGGCTACTTGTGATCCCCACAGCGTTCTGTTTTCACTTCCTCTTTACCTTGCACGTCCTTGGGGGTATTCCCTTGCTGGACTCCACCACTCTCATAGGACTTCTGCGCAACACGATCACTTGGATATTGGGGGCTACCTGGCATATTAAACTCCTTTGTTATTTCACACCGAACCCGAATGACACCTTACTACCCATCTTGAAGTTACCCTTGTACAACCCTCGATGAGTTCCTTTGTCTGAGCGTGGGTCGTGCTTCTTGTGCAAGCTCAGCTTCATCTTACCATAGTTGACCATGTTATGGCATCCCTGCGGCGATCGCGTCACCACCTGCGTTACTGGACTTCATCCCCATCATCATCTTTTGTAACTGGTCGTTTTGCCCACCTGGTTGGACCATGGCAGGGTTGACCTCTTGTTCCGCATCACGCTTGAGACCTTCAGCGAGTCGAGTCGGCATTTCTGCCAGATCAATCATAGACTGAAGGGTGTTGGCACCGAGGGGCTTACCACTTGAGGTGAGTAGACCTGCGAGTTGCACGGCTTGTTCAAACTGCGCTTGACGCTCGGTGGCAGTAGAAGGTACAAGGTTGAGTACCAGGTCAAACCGAGTGTTCTTCATGGTAGACAGGATGCTGATCACTGCACTGTCAGGTATCTGCCCACCTGTTACAGGGTCACTGAATATCGGCTGACCTTCTGGGCCTAGGGGGGTGGACAGTTCAGTTACCCCGATGATCCTACGCATCTTTTCTACAGGGTAGTATTGCTGCACCCTGCCTAGCATCATACGAGCGAGGTCTAGCTGAGACTCCTCAAAGTTCCTGAACCTGGGCTTGAGGATGGTAGAACCGCCCTCTTGTCTAGCCCTGATTGCTCTCCCACTAACTGTGCTCTGGGTGGTCTGACCCACCATCTCAGCATTGACACCACTGATACGCAGGATGCTACGCTCACCATGTTGGAGCATCTGGAAGTGGCCACTAGACAGTTCGACTGGCTTGATTTGCTGGGGGGCGAGACTACCGAACTCTACCACGATACCAGGCTTAGACCCTAACAACTCTAACTGTGACTTGTTAGCTCCCCCTGTTCGTCTATTCATCCACCCACTATGGGCACTGGAGTTCAAGTGGGCCAGAATATTGCTATACCGCTTGTTGTACTCGTCCTGGGGGTCATGGAGGTTACGCACGACACCCATGATACTCTCAGGATCATCACTGTACTGTCTAGATATATACGGTACATACGGATATAAGCGATCATTATTAGGGGTGGTGCCAGATGCAAGGATCTCCCACCATACTAGCTCAGTCCACTCTGGTACGCGTGCTTTTCGGCTTACCACACTGAATCTGTCGTAGATCTCCATACCGGCCTTCTGAGCTAGCCCATCTACGAAATCTAGAGCAGCTTGAGGGTCGGCATATTGGAGAGGAGTACCTTGAGCATCACCTGGAATAGGCTGGCCTGTTTCCTGGTCGATGATGAAGCTAGTTTCATCCTTGGAGATGATACCCAATCGTGAAGTCTTCTCACGGCCATGCATCTCAGCAAGCTTAGCAAGGGCTTGCTCACCCTTGGCCTTGGTCGGCACATCCTGTACCTGCCCTGTCTCGGTGTCGATGATCAGAGTGATTTCCTTGTGGACCTTATGCCACATGGTCAACAGGCGTATTCTACCTGTGTCAGTATCGTACAACTCCTTGAGTAGGTTAGGACCTGTGCCTAGCGACTGTGAACTAGACAGGTAGTGCTGACTACGACTGAGCCACTCACCAGGTTTGGCAAGGTGCTCTCTGTTGGGGTACCTACCATTGAAATCATCAATGCTCATCCATGTGGCTTTGCCCATGAACTGACCATCTTGGAGGTCAGGGTCTGTGGCCCAGGGGTCCCAAATGAACGCTAGTGGATTGATACGTGTAACGGTGATGTCACCCCATACCAGATCATCAGCATCGTCGAGGGTATGGAGGACTTCCCAAACACCTAGCCCACAGATCGTGCCATCATCAAATACCTTGTCAGTGACTCGTGGCACACGACCAAACTCAGTGGCAGCCTTGAGCGTACCCATGGCAATCTCACCAAGCCTACGGTCCTCTAATCCTCTAGGTAACGCCCCGAAGTCTAGATTCAATCCCCGCTGCATACCAGTGATCAGTTCTACCTGTGGTAGTACCTGATTGAACTCTAGCGCTGGTCTACCAGTCTTCTCAACCTTGGCTCTGTCACCTGCAAGCCATTGCTTCCCATTCCCCTCTACCATGTCATAGTCTCGCATCCACTTGAGTCGTGCGAGTTCTGTGGCATTGAAGTAGGTCTTCAAGAACCCTTGCAGTAGGCTCAGTCTGTCAGAGTCTACCAATGACGAGGCACCGCTGTACTGCGCCCCTTTTTCCTTACGGGGTTTAACTGCTTGTGCCATCGTTGAGATACATCCTAATCATATTAGCGTAGTCTAACGGGCTATCAGTACTGAACGATGACCATCCTTCAGGGAGTGGTGCGTCATAAGGAAAGAACCTACGCACTTGCTTTCCATTGGTGATCAATCTGTAATGCTGGATTCTATCAGTCATTTAATACGTCTTCCCATATCCATGTGTCTGAAAGTAATAACGTATGAGCCACAGGGAGCGTGAACATCTATTACCGAGGTAGCCTTCCATCCCCACAGCACGCCATATGTCACGGAATGAATACCATAATGTACGGATTCTCATATACCTTAGTACCCCATATGCGAACTGTGTGAACCATGTATGTTCATATCTGCTTCAATATCCCAGTCGTCATCTGCTAGTTCTTGTGTCGCTGACCACTTGATATCCATTGGCCTGCTCGCTAGAAACCCATTCAACCCGTCCATGTGGTGATCATTTCCATCCATGGGTTCTTCACGATGGTCACCTGCGATGCTGTTACGGGCTTTCTTCCACTTGTACCCCTCAACTTCGTGAATGAACTTATCACACTTGTCGAGGACAAACAGATGGGGCGCACCTTGCTTCCCTGTGACAGGATGAATGTGGTTTGGGTCTAGGCTAAGTAGTTCATTGATTCTGTTGTACCCTACATCCCAGTTCTTTTGGTTCGCCACTGGGTATATACCGTGGTCCATATACTCATCAGCCACCGAATATAACTCATTCTCGCGGGGGGTACCGGTTTGACCCATGAGTGTACGCGAGAAGGCTTGGCTGTCGAGATATGTGCCTTTAACTTGATAAGAGAGTCTCTCGCGGTGGACCTTGATCTGTTGGGCATGGTAGCTGACCACTCGCTCAGGTTCGTAGTATTCGTCGATGATGAAGTAGTTGAGTTGCTCACACCCACAATCACACTGCTTAATGATCACCCACCCTACTGCGGTGGGTGCAGCCATCCCATGATCAATCCACTCGTAACAATCATCATTGCTATCAAAAAGAGGAGTACCATCATGCTTGGTGGCGTGTCGTGGGATGGCTGATTCTTCACGTTTCCATGTTGGATAGACCAACCCTTCTGCTTCAACCCATTTACCTTCGAGGTATCGCTCCCACATCAATGGAAGGTCTTTGTACAAGGCCTCCATGTCTTCGACGTACTTACGACTGATGAACCCTGCATTCATACCATCCCAGGCTGTACCATGGAAGGACTTGTAACCATCCATCCCAGGCCCTGACAACCCATGCTTGCCTGGTAGACCTGGAAAGTACTTGAAGATCCAATGGCTAGGTCCTTCAGGATTGCACGCACCAAACCCGTAGGTGTTATAGCAGAGCATGTCCCATGTAGGATCGCGCATTCCCTGCGGGATGCGCTCCTCAAAGGGAGATAGGGCAGACTGGCAAAGCCTACATTGGCTGTCTCCATGTAGCGCGAAGTGTCGAGTCTCTGACTTGAGACACTGGCCATAGACCCAGTACTGCCGTAGCCCGTTGTGGAGAATAGGGTTCTTACGTCTAAGACGACCAACAAGGTACTTCCATACGTCTTCAGGGATCTCCTCTGCTTGGTCGATAGCAAAGAATCCTAGCGGGATGTTCTTGAGGTCATTCAGGTCTTTGAAGTCACCATAGATAAGCTTTCCCCCGCCGTACTCTGGCTTCAACCTAAGGAACCCCTTCTGGTCATTGTGTTGCCCCAGGTACTGCTCAGGCATCATGTCATAGAATGTCTGCATGGTGGAGGCGCGTAAGGCCTTACCATCGAGCCGCCCTAGATAGCCTAGGTTGTTGGGTATCAACAACAGTAGGATAACCTTAGCAACTAGGCTCGTGGTTTTGCCATTACCAAACCCACCACTAACCATGGTGAAGCGTTCAATGGACTTGATGAAGTCTTCCTGAGGCTTGAGCTTACTCCAATCCCATTGAGGCTGTTCTCCTGCCTCTTGGAGAGTGGTAGCGAGGGTGCGGTCTTTGATAGGCATTACTGGCCGTAGTTAAGCCATTTAGGGGGAACCCATCCACCTGGTATACTACTATACTTATCAACCTTCTCTTGTCGTAACGATTCCAAGCCAGCCATTGTCTTATTGAGTAATTCCTTCTCATCAGGGGTAGCCATTTGGTATCGTTCGGCTAACTGTTGGTATTGAGGGTGATTGAGATCCATAAGCCTACCTGCTAACATGTTACTTCCGTCTACAGTACCCATGTAAGCTTTACGTACATCTAGCTCATCTCCACTCGCCCCTATACGTGTGTTAGGCCTAGGCATATCCATGGCTCTACGCATCTCACCAACAGGCACATTGAACCCACCTAGATCTTGCATGCCTTTAGTAGCGCCTCTTATACCTCTACCCATCAACGCCATACCAGTAACAGGCCCCATACCCATCCACGCATTACGAGGGTCAGCCATCACATCAAGACCACCTTGCATCGCTGGCCCTACTGAACTAGCTGCTGTCATGGTCGGCTCATGGAACAAGCTAGGGTTAGCCTTCGCACCTTGGAACCCACGTAACCCATTAACCACACCCTCAAGGGCTTTCCAGAATGAGTTGGGGCTATCAGCGAAACCTGGTCGAGCCGGGTTGGGATTGGCTGGTTGGAATCTGTCTGGAGCTTGGGGCATCTTAGACCTTCTGTTGTTCTCTCAACTGGCAGGTGAGCACAATGTCGATGCCAGGGAAGTTAGTGACGAGGATGTTGGCCATAGGCTGGCCGAAGTGTTCACACTTGTCGCTAGAACTAAACTCTTGTGTGCCCTCGTAGATTAACTGTTGACCGAAAGGAAGCACGATGAATACCCAGAGTATCCAAACTTCCATGCTGCTCCTGTGGCTATGCCTCGCTACTCAAGTCATCTATCAAAGCCCTCACCTTCGCTTCGACATCTACATAGGCCTGAGCCAGGATCTGTTCAATGTCCTCCATGTACTTGCCATAGATGATACCTGAAGTCAGATCATCGTCGATCTGCTCGTCGAGGTTGTCATCGAGGTCTTGGGTAGGTCGCTTGGCCATAGGTGGGTTCCTTTGGTGGGTTGGTAGCGGGTGATGGAATTGAACCATCTCACTTGGCTTATGAGACCTAGCTGCTCACCGTTGCAACTCCCGCCTTGATGGATTGGTTGGCCCCCCTTAGACCCCCACTTTAATAAGTATGAACGATAAGTGTTTACTTATCTACCTGTTTTTGGGGTCATTTTTCACCCCCCTCTGAGGCACTTTTGAATATTTATTTTCGTGTATTGAATAATATCAACTACTTAGTTTTTCGCCTGCTACTTTTGGAAACCTGGCTGGGGTCCCACCATGACCTCACTGCCTTCCACTTGCGGGTGAACTTGGCGGTGTGTTGGCTGGTACGGCTGATGGGTAAGCCATGCATGCTGGCTTGCTCACAGATCTTGTAGGTCATTGTTTTCATAGAGATGTTCCATCCAATGGAGCTGAGCATAGGAATCGAACCCATGTTACCACCTTACAAGGGGGGTGTAATGCCACTATACTAGCCCAGCGTTAGATAACCTTTTGATTTTATTAGAAATATTTAATTGACGATTCTACCAGCGAGCACTGAACCTCTGGGTACATATACTATCCATGGAGGAGGCATAGGTGTGGCAACAAGGGTGCCCCCCTTAGCTAGGACAATGTAATGATAGATCACTAGTGAGATAACACTAAGTATATGTTATACCTAACAAGATAGCACTAAGGGTATTGCATTAGGTAAAGGCTATACCTAGGTAGCGATAGCTAGGTAGTCTTGGCTAGTGGTGAATCGGCTAGCGTAGTATCATCTAGGGGTTTATCACTAGTGGCTGGGTCTAGTGGCTCTACTGTGGTCGCTACACTGTCTATGATCGTGGGGTGAGCTGGTTCTAGTATGGCCTTAGCTGTGGCTGTACCTAGCGAGCCGAATAGCTGGATGATGAGGTTGCTACCCTGTGGGGCTTGTTGTGTCGGCCACGCCTTGTCATACGCAATACCAGCGCTGAGTACTAGCCTGTATAGGGCATTGAAATCCTTTTTCCCGTAGGTCTGCGCAGCTCTTTTAGCACGTTCCACTAACACCAATGCGGTATTGGCCCATGTGTCCCTTCCACTTTCGCCTTTCTTCCCAATAGGTTGCGAGAACTTAGGCGCAAAGCTAACATCATTGAATACCGCCATACCAGACCCCTTACTAGCAGGATCTATGACATGGCGTTTACGTGGGGTTATAGTGGGGGTTGTGTGGATCTCACTAGCGGGTAGAGGTTTGAGTTTAGGCATAGATGGTATGGTCCTACAGGTACAATGTAAGCACGATAGACCTAACACTTACGTATGGTAAGCAATCAACACACTACATGGTACATAGAGCGCGAGTGTGGCAAAAATGCCGCAACATGTGTGATTTTGGCGACGAGTTGTGTCAAAAACGAGATGGCACGAAACTTGCCGACCTAGGAAAACCCTAGTTTTTGCTTTGGCACGCGCCCTGCATTGTGCCGCTGCGAGTCGAGCGAATGGTGAGCAATTTTGCTCAGTCTGCGGGTAACGTGGAATGGATGCTAAACGGGTCTATGATAGTGGGGTTAGAGTATATATACCCCTACTATCAGCTAAGGTGATTCCAGACCTCAATGCGTTTCTAGTAGTACTATCAAGGTTAGCTGAACGGGACCAGATAGACATACTAGACCAGGCCACTACACAGATTAGTGAGGTACTCAAGAGTGTGAGATAGTCAATCAACGTGCCTGTAGTCAACGTGCCTTAACATATAATGGAGGTGTCACATGGTAGAGTTAGAAATGCATCCAACGGTAGCCAACGAGACCATCACGTCAACCAAACCAGCTACGAAGCAATGGGCGGATATGACAGCCGATGAGCGCAAGCTGGAAAAGGCCAATGGAATCGCCAATGCTCTTGATGCAATCAAGACGAAGGGCTTTCCTACAGGTCTCAAGGTTGCGGTAGGGGGGCATGAATTCATTGCTAGACCAGTGCGAACAACTGGAAGTGGTGGGGTGACATATAACCTTGCGCCACGTCCAACGAATGCAGGTAAGTATCCTGCGAGACTCAACAAGTTCTCATTCACCTTGATGGACCCGAACGGAACGCAAGAGATCAGCTTTGATGCTGATAAAGAGGACATGCTCTAGACTAGCTAGGACTCACTAGCGTAGGCTAGTGGGTCTTATGGTAGTCTAACCATATAGGGGGTATCACATGGCACCGAAAGAACTACATGATAAGCTGGATCAATGGAATGATGGATTGATAAGCCTATCTGAGTTTCTAATAGCTCTATTGTCAAACCTCATGATTGTAGAAGCTAAGCCTTTTGGGGATAATGTGGAATATCGAAAGCGTCATAACTAGGGGCATAGAGTCTAGTTAATACTCTAGGTATGGTGTAAGCTATGCCTAGAGTATTATAGTAGGCTTTAACCTAGGGGGCGCAATGTATAACGCGCATGTATTAGACTGGACGTACTTTGAGGTTGTGTACCGTAAGCCTAGAGCTTCATTCTATTTTGTGCAATGGTATTTACACTATACAGGCTTTCCAATAGGGTAGAGCTTGTGTTTGTCGTTGGTATTGTGGGGCTTGGTAGTGCTAGCGTTCTGTTTGAACTAGACTAGTTAATACTCTCTAGAGTTTATTCATAGAGAGTATCATAGTAGGCTAGAGTTTGTAAGTATAACACCTGGTAAGCTGGTAGTCAATCGCGCCGCGCAAAATTGACCCACAATGAGCACAACACGCGAGCGCGGGGGTTGGGGTAGGCCACTAGGTAAAAATCGTTTCTGGGGCAAGCCTGGAAGTTTTGGCAGGGGTTTTGAGGGGAGCGGCGAACGTGAAACACAAAGCCGAGGCCAAGCGCAAGGGATTGCGGTATTCCCATAGAATAGGGAGAATAGAATACTGGCTTGAACCCCGTACATTGCGAATATATCGTTATGATATAGACTTCAAAGCTTGGAGGGTATGCCGTGGATAAACTTACGGGGTTGCTGAATGAATCGGGTGACAGATGGCAGCTAGATACCTTGATACCCGAACGTGATAGGGCAATGCTACATGCTCAATACCCGAAGCATAACCTAGGGGTTACCTCAGTAAGTAAGCAAGTAGAGGCCACTAAACCTAGCCAATGTACAGATATGCACATTGACCCCTCACTACGCTATCATACCCCTATATACTCAGCTATTGAGACTATGCTAGAGCTACAACGTAGGCTGCGGGGTAATGACATACCTGAACCAGGGGATAGACTATTGTGATTGAACTCCTATTAGGAGGTTATATGGTACTTGCTGGATGGTATATGCTCGCTTCTAGTCTCTCTGCTTGGATAGCCTACCTTGTCACTCGATTCTATGATGCTACCACTGCGCGGCGGTTCAAGAACTAGGGTTTTTCCTAGTATACAATCTCACTAGACCTATTTATAGTGTAGTCAAGCTACTAGATAGCCTAGTAGTTGAACTAATCTATATCTAACCTAGGAGGTTTTGTATGAAACGCTTGATGATAGCCATAAGCGTAATAGTGTTATGTGCGTCAGTCTCACCTGTTTTTGCACAAAAGGGTAATGCTAATCCAGCCCCGAGCAATGAGAAGATCATAGCTCTCAAGGCTCAGATGGCCGACCAGCGAGCACAAATGAAGCAACTCCGCGCTCAAGATCGAGTCACTAAAGCCGTGGACAAGTTCTGTGAGGGGCAAGACACAGCGCAATATCGTATTTGTGTGGACGGTCCTTTCACTCAAGCCAGTCAATCTTCCAATACCTCAACGAAGCATTAGGCGTAATAGCTAGACGCTTCTAGGGGTTGGTTGGGGGGTTTGTTTGGCTATCGGTCTACCCCCCCCCCCCACTAAATAGGAAAGGGTGACCATGAAAATAGAATACAAACTAGCGTTGTTACTAATGGGCCTAATGATCGTATTTGTTGGAAGTCTCTGGATATTACCAGATGTACCCCCTATGGGGCCTGAACCTAGTGAATATACCAATGCGAAACCTCATGGGAGTTATTAACCATGAAACAACTATTGTTAGCAGTAGGAATACTCGTGTGCATCACTGGGTCTGTAGTGGTTGAGGCAAGAGAACGCTTGGCCATTGCTCAACAACAAGCCACTCAGCTACACAAGAAAGCTGAACGTACACTTGTCAAGGCGATCAAAGCCTATTGTAAGACTGATCGACTGCATCCAGTCTGCTCAGTCAAGCTCAATGAGGTAGAGAGTGAAGTGATGCTAGCGTACCTATCAGACTTCGATCAGGGTGATGAGTTACGCCAGGTGTATCAGACATTCCTAGAGCCGATACCATGCGGCACTGATACTGATTGTGATGAGCGTAACCCTTGGCTTGTTAATACTCCTATGTGGTAGAGCGTATGTATTGGAGTATTAGTGCAATCTATCTAGTCTCAGGTCTGCTAGTGTTTTGGTTTGTCTATAAGGAGATCTAACCATGTTTATTCTATTAGCCTTACTGCTCGCTCAGCAAATCTGTACACCTATGACGATCATGGGGCCTAGGGGTACCCAGTATTGTCAACAATGTTGTATTGGAGGACAGTGTACAACGACTTGTATTAACTAATCAACAATAACCCCGTAGTCTAACCCCCTAGGCGTCAAGCCTAGGGGGTTTTTTATTGCCTACTAGGTTTAACCGATGGGGAAGTAGTCAGATTGGGTTATCCAGGCGATGAAACCGTGAGTGTAACCAAATACGCTTAGGTACTAACTCATGGTGGCAAAATGCTAGTATCCATCATCTAGATAAAGATTGGATGCTCGCAGAGTTCCTTAGGTGTTGTTTACTCGCGCAGAATAAGCCTTACAAATAGTTTACTAACCTCCCACCCCTACCATGAGGTGTCTATGTGGGTTTACGTAGTGGTGATCTTTCAGTTGTGTCTAGTGCTCATTAAGATATTCTAGCTAGAGAGTAAAGCCTAGGTAGTACCTACTAAATAGTCTATCCTAGATATTACATGCTACTGGTTATCCCCTACACGCTATCACTTACTGAATACCCACTAGATAGCTAACCCTACTGGTTATCCACTAAGTAATAGAGAGTAGACTAGTCTACTCTCTGCTTTTCTCAGGAGAAGCATAGTTTTGCTAATGTACGAGTAGATAAATCTATAACTAGGAGGTTCACAATGGGTTACACACTTGTATATAACGATCTAGTGACAGGAAGAAAGGAACTGGGCTTATTGCTCTATCCAACTCAAGACTTTGCCCAGAAGATAGCTAATACAGCAAATCAAACTCCTGTATCACCTGATACCTATTACACTGTAGCTCCCTATGGTGCCTAATGGAGGTTTAGTATGGTAACTGTTATAGCAAGTATATTCGGGGCAATATGTATTACAGCTCTCTGGGGTATGTTATTAGACCTGGAGGGATTTGCCGCTCAATGCTGTATTTTTATACTAGGTATTCTTTCTAGTCTTTTGATCATAGCATTAATTGTTGCTGTGGCTGTATCATAGGAGGTCTACCATGTCACCTCAAGCCTACCTTCAGCGGTGCATGAAGCGTACCAGAACACTCAAGTTGTTGACTCGTTTACTTCAGGCTATAACAGTAAAGGAGAGATAGCATGGAATACAATATCTTAATCACTATTGACGATGGTGATAGTGAATATGACGATGAATTAACTATTACAACAACTAAGTCTCAGGAGGAAATTATAGAGGTAATACGAAAAGCTTTAGCTAGCTAGCCTCACCTAGAGGCTACCAGGGTACAAAAGATTAGTATACTGCTAGCAGTATGAACTAATGGAGTATTTTCCTGGTAGCCTCGAATGGGCCTAGTGTACAGGTTATCTCTAGTTCTACCGCATGCCTCACCATACTAGATCTGAGGCTATCACTAGGCCCTTCATTGGGGCACAACATGAATTACTTATATACCATTACAGGTTCTACAGGCCTAAAGGTCTATACCAATAGACATGATGCTATCGGCAACCTACGACTTTGCTGGCCCGAACATACATTTACCCTGGAGGTATCCCATGAATTGCACTAAATGTAATGGTTATCTAGAACGTGACTACTCCACTGAACTAGAAACTCGTTCTAAACCTAGCTATCGTTGTGTCAATTGTAGTCTACGCATCGACCATCGCGTAATGATCAATCGTGGCATGACCTCAGCGCAACAATCAGCAATGGTCACACATTCCAAAGGCACACCACAACATCGTGTGAAAGTGGTACAACTATGCGAGTGATGATACTAGCATTCTTGATTGCTGCTACTGTAATGCTAGCCTTGTTGTACTTCATACCTAAACCTTGCTATCCCGTCAACCTTGATGATGATGGTATCGAGGCTGGCGAGCCTATTGAGATACTCCACTGGAGGTTGTGGTGACTCCCATACGCATCCACTCCACCTTGCTCTGTGCTAAATGTCTCACAGCGACCGTATGGAGATACTTTTATCATTATCGCTGTTGGACATGTGGTTCATATCAGGTCACAGAAGGAGTCAAACATGCCACTTGTATACACAACGCAACGACCGACTAAACCAGGATGGTATTGGATACGATACACCATGTGGGGTACACAGTATGAAGGTGTAAATGAAGTTATTCAATTACAAAAAGGTTTAGCTATACGTGGTAACGATTATGTAAATAATTTTCATGGTCTCTGGGCAGGCCCCATAGACAAACCTATGACTGCTAATGAATATCATCTAGGTGGGTATATCACATGAAACCTGTCATACTCGTAGATATCGACGGTACCATTGCTCTACGAGGTGGCCGTAGCCCCCATGACCACGATCAGGCTATGGAAGATGCGGTCAACTGGCCTGTAGTCAGGCTATGTGATGCTCTCTACACTAGTGGTGTATATGACATCGTAGTAATGTCAGGGCGTGATGAAAAGTACCGTGATATTACTGAGTATTGGATGGACCAGGCCCATGGCATACTACCCTATCGACTTGAGTTGTTGATGCGCCCTAGAGGTGACAATAGATCTGATGAAATAGTCAAGTGGGAGATATACCAGAAATCCATCTACACCCATCGTACTTGGCTAGTGCTGGACGACCGTAACAAAGTCGTCGCTATGTGGCGTGCCAATGGATTAACGTGCTTACAGGTGGCAGATGGAAATTTCTAAGCATAACATAGTAGTCCAGATGCTCTTTGGTTCACACCTTTATGGTACCAATTCACCCACGAGTGATCATGACTATAAAGGGGTGTTCATACCAGACTATGAGCAATGCTTGCTCCAACATGTCCCACACTCTATCTCTAACAATACCAAGAAGAGTGATGGGAAGAATGGAGTTGATGATGTAGATAGTGAGTTGTACTCACTGCACTACTTCATTGACCTGGCCTGTAAAGGTGAAACAGTGGCACTTGATATGCTCCATGCCCCTAGCCGGTATTGGGTGACTGGTAGTGCAATCTGGGAAGACCTTGTTGAACAACGTAGTTGGTTCTATACCAAGAACCTTAAAGCCTTTGTGGGTTATGCCCGTAGACAAGCTGCCAAGTATGGTGTAAAGGGGAGTCGATTAGCGGAAGCAAAGGATGTACTAGAGTTTCTGCAAAGTTGTTTACAAGGTACTAGATTAGAAGATGTATGGCATGATTTACCTACTGGTGAACATATCCATAAATCTAGAAATACAGTAGATAAATTATATGAAGTATGTGGTAAGAAGCTCACCAGTCGTGGGTATTGTCATCACTATATACCTATGTTAGAGACCTTCGTTAAGCAATATGGCGAACGTGCCAAGCAAGCTGAAACCAACGAAGGTGTAGACTGGAAGGCTGTTAGTCATGCCTTTCGCGCAGCCTATCAAGTGAAGCACATCCTGGTAGATGGCGGCTATACCTACCCTCTACCTGAAACTGAGTACCTGATAGCTGCCAAGTCTGGTAGCCTACACTTTACCAATGAAGTCGCTCCTAAACTAGACACCCTCATGGACGAGCTTGAGTTACTTAGTAGTCAATCGACGTTACCTGAGCAGGTCGATCGTGCGTATTGGGATAGTTGGTTAATCAATATATTGAAAGGAGTATACCGATGAAACACCCTTCCATTGCGTGTATTGTCATCCCAGCCCTCGCTAACACCCTCGGCTGGATACGTACTGCTAAGTACGTCACCATCAGCGCCTCTACCCCAGCATGGCAAGTACGTATGCTGAATGAGTTTGTGGGTGGGAAATGACTAACCAAGAAGCCTTTAATAAAGTAGTAACTGGGCTACGTGCTCAAGGTAAACCATCGGTGGTAATGGATATTTATGGTGGCAATATGTGTGCCTATCGCAATCCTAATGGGCTTAAATGTGCTATTGGTATGCTGATACCTGATGAGCAGTATACTAGTTGCTTTGAAGGGGGCCTAAGCTTAAGTGAAGTAATCGAATCAGTACCAGCATTACAAGGTATAGACTCTAGCTTACTCTCTTTACTACAAAGAACCCATGATAATGCTAGCGATAATCATGAAGTAAATGGGTTTATGGAAGATTTGGAGAGTGGTTTTCAAAGAGTAGCTAGAATTTATAATCTCACATTACCAGCTAAGGTTAGCTAGATGTCTCGCAACACCCTAGGCTTTATCATCATGATCGTACTTATCGTTCTCACCCTGCTCCGTACTCTAGGGTAAGCCGAAGTATGACATGAGAGTTGACTAGAAAAAGGAGGTGAAGTAAATATGACGCTCAAAGAATTTGTATGTAATGCCTTGTCTAATCAAGGTATTCAGCAAGCAACGGGAGTGAAGGTCGCGTTTGCCGATGGTACGTCGTTGACCATCCATAGTGATGATAACCCAGCACTCAATCGTCAGATGAATGTTGGTGAAGCTGCTCCCACTGTAACCCCTGTGCAATCTGCGCAAGGCGGTATGTAATTCCCTACCTCACCCCTGCTAATGAAAAGGGGCGGGCACTAAGCCCGCCCCTTCTACCGTACAGATAATCTATATAAGAAAACAATATGGCTTTTATAACTAATTCTCGTATTCACTCTACCATATCAAATTATACTAATGTCTATTTACGAGGTAGAGAAATAACAAGATTTACTGAAGGCGATAGTGCATTACTCGATCAACTATTTGCGTTGCCACAACCACAAAGGAGTATTGCCCCCATGCGTATTAGTTTACAACCTAACGATCCTACATCACGCCTTGCAAATGCCAAAGCGTGGTTGACACGTATTCTTTCTACACCTGCATTGAATGGTGTTGAACTACCAAGAGATATCAAAGGCTATATCTATATCAACGATGTACCGCATACGATTGCACGAGGAACATGGCAACTTGACGGTTCAACATGTTTTGTGGGTAACACAAGCGAGCAAGTAGACCCACTCTCTCGACTTGCCATATTGACTTGTATTGCCAACATGACGGGAGCCATTGATGATCCAGCTATTGTTGCACTCATTGAAGGTAAGCTTGTCTCGACGATCTCTGATTCTATTCGTTCAGTCTATCACGGGTTTATCAAAAGTACAGTCAACCCTAACAGGCTAGCCATCGACCAAGCCAATAACCGTATCGCCGCAGAACTCAATGGCGGGTGGTATCTTACCAGCGGAGCACCAGTGGAGGTGAATGACTCATGGATCGTCATGGACTTCTAAATATCTGTCATAAAGTCAATCGAACCTTTCATGATACACAAGTGAAACGTATTGCTGAAGCCTATCAATGGAAGTGGGACTGTACAGCCGTGGTGTATCCTGAGTCACGGTGTTATTTTTGCCGTGCTGCGATACGCTCCCCATTGGTATGGTTGTTGAAAGGTGAGTATCAAACACAGCTATTAGGCCAGTTATACTTTGAACCTGGTAGAAAAGTAAAACTCCTCCATATCCCTCATGCCCATATGAGTGCATCGGTCACGTTATGCTTAGGAAATAACAGAAATGGGATAGACCTACTCTCTAGTCCAGTCTACCCAGGAGGAGTGTCAATATCACGAGTCCATATCCCACGATGGTATAAACGATATTGGGATCATGATTGTCCACAAATGAGAGAGTATATTACTACGTCATATAACGAAGCAGGAAGACCGTCTCAAGGTCTTGAATTAATAAAGGAGCTAGACACACCATGGTCCATGTCATCGGCTTGGGAGGGGTAGGATTTTGGTTAGCTGTGGGGCTGACACGAGTAGTCCCTTCAGAGACTATTCATTGTTGGGATGACGATACACTCACGGGTGGTACTGGAAGTACTCGTCTACCGTGGGCAACAGCCGCCACCAAGAAGATCGACCTCCTACGTGGTCATCTGATGATGGTCTATGGTGATACTTTGTCACCGATCACGCATGACCAACGATTCAGTGGTCGTATTGGATTGTCAGCAGGAGACTTGGTAGTGGATTGTACTGACATGCCTATGGCTGCCCGCAAGTTGATGTGGGGGGTCGTAAGGAAGCAGGATTGTAGGTTGCTACGTGTGAGCTATGATGGTAGAGGGTCTACCCTTGTGGTTTCAACTGGCCTACCCCTATTTGCTCCAGCAGAAGGGGGGTATAGTAATATACCATCATTGGCGTTGTCACTCGCAGCCGGTGGTATTGGGGCTGAAGCTGTGAAGCGATTCATAGATAAACCTACAGATCAATTCACCTTTGCTTTGAGTGTTGAATCATCTATGTACCCTGAGGAGCAATTACTATGATCAACATCACAACAGTAGAGAAATGTCCCTACACCGTTGCTGGTACAGGTGTGGTACGTATCAACCATGATGTGCTTGCTGTGCTGGCTGGGGCTGTCTATGATACCATTGAATGGATGGCTATTCTAGAGGGTACACGAAGTGAGAATGGGTTGGATATCACTGTCACTGGCCTACGTGTACCCAAACAGACTCGTAACAGTGTGAATTGTGAACTGGATAAACCTGAACCATTATGTAGAGGTGATGTTGGAGTAGTTCATAGTCATCATCATATGGCAGCAGTATTTAGCAGTACTGATCATAATGAACTGAACCCTCGATTTCCATTCTCTATTGTGGTCGCACAGTTTAAGCATAACGACACTGAAGCTGAACGATTAATGGGCTTCAGCTACAGTGCAGAAGGTCGAGCGGCACTACCTTGTGGAAGCAATGGCATCATCAAGTTTATTGCTATACCAGCACCAATGGATGATGACTGGCCCACTCAACCTGTAGTAGGCTATACCACAGCCGACGAGAAGGTGTCACTACACCAATGCCCACACAAAGAGAGCACCTACATCAAAGGCTCCCGTGTGAACACTTGTGTGACGCTCTGTGGTATCGAGACAACTGAGAAAGCTAAGGCTATCTTTGGGCGTAATGCGAAAGGATTCATCGCAGAGGTTGAAGCTAAGACTGTTGCTAGTAAGTGGAAGAACAATCAAGGGGTTAATGGTGGGCAAATAGTCGTGGTAGATAATAGAGCAGCCATGGCTAACCATCGTGATGGCTATAAGCAGCATTCCTGGGAAAAAGACATGTACCGTGAGGATGGAAGCTGGAAACATTGGAGTGATTTCTAATGATTACATCATCTATACCATATAAACGATTCAACTTCCCTGTAGGTGAGCCTCATGCGCAAGTCACACAATATGGTGATGCATATGTGACATGGGAATTTGAATCAGTTAGTGAAATTATAGAGTTGTTACTATTAAAGGATGCGCTTCACCGTAAAGGGCATTGTATCACTAGACTGGTAATACCTTATGTTCCTTTTAGTAGACAAGATCGAGTAATGATATCCGGTGAGCCATTGTCTATCGCTGTCATGTGCTCACTGATCAATAGCATGCAAGCTCAACGTGTGATCATCACTGACCCACACTCAGATGTCACACCAGCCTTGCTCAACAACTGCACGGTGATTGAGCAGCATGAGGTGTTTAAGCAATACTTCCCTATAGGTAAGCCAACATTTCTTATCAGCCCTGATGGTGGGGCATTAAAGAAGATATTCAAACTATCTCAACTAACCCATACTGCTGTTATTGAATGTAGTAAAATACGTAATACCAATAATGGGGAGATCATAGGTACATATGTACCTCCCCAACATATCTTTACCCATATGACCTGTGTGATCGTTGATGATATCTGTGATGGTGGAAGGACATTTATTGAGTTAGCTAAGATATTACGAGAACGAGGCACCCAACATATCATCCTCATGGTCACACATGGGTTCTTCACCAAAGGCCTAGGGGTATTCGATGGCTTGATTGACGAGATCTATACCAGGAAAGGGAGAGTGAAATGATATCACCTATTCACCTATCAGACTTCTACAAGACTGACCATCGTAGACAGTACCCACCAGGTACTGAAATGATCTACTCTAACATCACTGCTAGGGGCAGTCGTATACCTGGAGTGGATCATGTTGTGGTGTTCGGTGTGCAATACCTCATCAAGAAGTACTTGATTGATGATTTCAATGAGAACTTCTTTCCACTACCCAAGCAGGTTGTTATTGATACCTACAAGCGTAGACTTGACAATGCTCTAGGTGTAGGTGCTGTGAGCATGGATCACATTGCCGCCTTGCATGACCTAGGCTATCTACCCATACGTATTAAGGCTCTACCTGAGGGTACTCGATGCCCCCTACGTATACCCTTTATGACCATTGTGAACACTGATATACGCTTTGGGTGGATTACCAACTTCCTTGAGACCTTGCTATGTAATGTCCTGTGGAAGCCCATGACCTCAGCAACGATGGCAGATGAGTACAAACGACTACTCACCCATTACGCGGTGCTTACTGGTGAGCCTAGCTTTGTACCCTATCAAGGTCATGACTTCTCGATGCGTGGGATGAGTGGTATTGAGGATGCCTGCATGAGTGGTGGGGGGCACCTGCTCAGCTTCGTGGGTACTGACACTATACCAGCCATCGACTGGCTTGAGCAGTATTATAATGCTGATAGTGATAAGGAGCTTATAGGCTGTAGTGTCCCAGCCACTGAGCATAGTGTGATGTGTATCAATGGGCCTCAAGATGAGTACGACACCTATCATCGCTTGCTCACTGAGGTCTACCCCAAAGGTATTGTGTCAGTGGTGTCTGATACCTATGACTATTGGGGCATATTGACTAACACTCTACCTAGACTCAAAGATATCATCATGGCACGCGATGGTAAACTGGTCATTAGACCTGATAGTGGTGACCCAGTAAAGATTATTTGTGGTGATCCTAATGCAAAAGCAGACTCTCCTGAATGGTGGGGTACTATGTGGTTACTATGGAAGACCTTTGGTGGCACAAAGAATAGCAAAGGGTATTATCAGTTAGATCCTCACATTGGTGTAATCTATGGTGATAGTATTACATTAGATAGGTGCAAAGCTATCTGTGAAGGCTTACAACATGCTGGTTTTGCCTCCACCAACATAGTCTTTGGTATCGGTAGCTATACCTACCAGTACGTCAGTCGTGATACCTTTGGGTTTGCCATGAAAGCGACAGCAGCCGTGGTGAATGGCAAACTCATTGATATCTACAAAGATCCTAAGACTGACGATGGCTTGAAGCGATCGGCGAAAGGGTTGTTAAGGGTCAATGCTGACCTCACCTTGACTCAACAATGCACCTCTGAACAAGAGGAGGAGGGGTTGTTACGTACTGTGTTCAAAGATGGGCAGCTCATGGTGGATGATAGTCTAGCAGTAATACGTGAACGATTAATAAGGTGAGGCCCCGCAGTGAGCATTCTTATGCGAGCGGTTCGGGGTAGAACACCTAACCTTGAGTAGTGGTGATAGAGTAGGGTTACTTCTTTTTGCTAAAGACCGCCCCGCAAGGGGCTAACCTTACTCGCTTGTTCCCTGCCCTTTATCTGACCCCTATGGTGAAGAGATCAGTTACTTCTTACAATGAATGTGGGCTAATAACCCACATGGCTGGTCTCACTTGTTCCTAGAGGTCTTTAACTATGGAAACATGGTGTTGATAGCGGTTACTTCTTTGGATGAACAACACCGTTATCGCTTGTTCCTGTTTCCTACTTACTGTGGTTGTAGTGAAAAGTCCAGCTACTTCCTGTTAAGAAGCGCCAGCAATGGCACTGCTGTACTTGCTTGTTCTCAACCACTACTCATGTGAACGTGGTGTAGAGATGGGTTACTTCTGGAGCTGATAGTACAGGTTCGACTCCTGTTTCACTCGCGAGAGTGGATGGTGTAATGGTAGCACATCAGCCTGCCGAAAGGCATTAACCTGTCTCGCTTGTTCCCGTTCACTATATATTCATTAACCCTTATAAGGAGGTCTACCCCTTGAAACTGAACATACCCATCAAACGAGCACCTGTTGTAACCTACGAGGGCGGTCGTGCTGTGTATCAACCCACGCATGTTGAATTAGAACGTGCTGTCTCTACTTGTATGCTCTGGGAGAATACCTTCTACGAGAAAGGCAGTGACATCGCTGATCGTATAGCAGTTTTATGTGCTAAGGCTAAGCCTGAGTTTGTAGCTGACCTAGCGCATAAGGCTAGAACTGACCTCAAACTACGTCATGTACCGTTGTTTCTCGCACTCCAGTTAGTACGCCTACATTCACCCTTAGCTAAACATGTTATCTATGATGTCTGCCATCGACCTGATGAAATGACAGAGCTACTGGCCATGTACTGGAAGGACGGGCGTAGACCTCTCGCTGCTCAGCTCAAGCGTGGGTTAGCTATGGCGTTCACTAAGTTCAATGAATATAACTTGGCCAAGTGGAACAAAGATGGCACTGTCAAACTCAAGGATGTCATGTTCATGACTCACCCTAAACCAAAAGATGAGGACCAAGCGTATATCTGGAAGCGTCTAGTGGCTGGTACCCTGGCTACTCCTGATACCTGGGAGGTAGCGTTATCAGCAGGTAAAGACAAACGAGCTACCTGGGAGAGGTTGTTAGTTGAAAAGCAACTAGGCTATATGGCACTGTTGATGAACTTACGTAACATGAGTGAGGTAGGGGTGAGCCATACTTTGATTGAATCTGCCTTGCGTAATGGTGCTAAAGATTCAAAAGCCTTACCCTTCCGATTCATCTCAGCCTACAAGCACGCGCCTCAATATGCTCAAGCCTTGAGTGATGCAATGGAGTTGGCTGTGACAGGTTCATTACCAGGTGCAACAGCCATAGTGCTAGACGTGAGTGGGTCCATGAACACTACGATTAGTGACAAGGGCGAACTGTGCCGATATGAAGTTGCGGCTGCCTTGGCTGTGTTAGTACGAGGTCTCGCTCCATCATGTCGAGTGTTTGTGTATAACGACAAGTGTTATGAGGTAGCAAACATTAAAGGTCTGGGCCTGCTAGATGTAATCAAACAAACTGTATGTGGTGGTACCAATACTGCTCTAGCCCTGGCATTTGTACAGCAAGCCTGCCCTAAGCTAGACCGTATGATCCTGTTAACTGATGAACAATCACACGATGGTATGTATCGTAACTGGGCGACTCATGGGTACTTGATCAATGTCGCACCGTATAAACCTGGGCTTGACCTGATAGGTGGTTGGGTGAGAATCAACGGCTGGAGTGAGAAGGTCGTGGATTGGTTTCAATATCATGAACAAGGAGGGATGTAATGATGAAGTTCACTGAGGCGTTGTTGTTAGGGTCTATCGCTACACCGCAGGCGTTTGGTGGGAATAGTGAAGATGGTAAGTGTGCATTAGAGACAGCCTGTGATGCGACAGGGGGTATTATAGAAGTACACGGCTGGCAAACTGCTATGGTACGATGGCCATGGTTGAATACGAAAATTGAAATCCCAGTAATACTCCCTGAATGGTGGGGTATTAAGTCTGACGGTATTAGGCCTAAACTTGTACCAATCTTTGAAGTAATCTACGGCTTGAATGATAATTGTAAATGGTCTCGCCCACGTATCGCTGAATGGGTCAAGCCCTATGAAGCCTTGTATGATGTATCTGTTGAACAACCTACAACTGAGGCCACCCTTGTCACTCGATGATGAACTCACTGACACCTATCGCACAGTCCGTTCTCTCCATCCATCACGAGAAGACAACCTAGAGGACTACTTTCACGATGCTATTGTGCGGGCATTACGTAGAGGTAAGCCTCTAGAAACCCATCAAGGGTATCTCTATCGTACTGTCTCTAGACGTATCGCCTGTGGTCAGGAGGAGCATCGAGGTATCATACATCTACCACTAGACGAAGCATTAACCCCAGCCTTACGATCTGAACATATAGATCTCATACTCGATATTCAATATGCCATGTCTACCTTAACTGATTTACAATATGACTACATCTATATGTTCTTTTATGAAGGTCATACTCTAGAGGAAATCGCCATGTTACGTGACGCGACCTATCAGAATGTAGACAAGTGTATTCACCGTGGATTAGCAGCAATGAGGAAGGTACTCACACCATGAGTCTATCAGTCATCAATAAAGCCCGTGTACCGATTAAGATCTGGTCACCATTAGAACAAGTTGAGTCTAGCGCCATAGATCAGCTTGTTAACACAGCCAATCTACCTTGTGTATTCAAACACATTGCTGTCATGCCTGATGTACATCTAGGTAAAGGTGCTACTGTAGGTTCAGTTGTAGCGACTAAAGGTGCAGTCTGCCCTGCTACGGTCGGTGTAGACATCGGATGTGGAATGATGGCTGCTCAGCTACCTTTCAAGGCTGATGTATTACCTGATAGCTTGAAAGCTCTACGTAGTGATATCGAATGGGGTGTACCTGTAGGACCAACCCAGCATAAAAAGTTGTCGCCAATGGTTGAAGGATTGTCTATCCAATGGACTCAGTTCTATGACATTGTACCTACAGTACTCCATGACCGCTTTAGCAAAGCTCAACACCAGATTGGTACCCTAGGTGGTGGGAATCACTTCATTGAATTGTGTGTGGATACTGATCAGAATGTCTGGGTGATGCTCCATTCAGGCAGTCGTAATATAGGCAAAGAAATCGCTGAGGTGTTTATTAAAGAAGCCAAGGGGTTAATGAAGCAATACCTTATTGCATTACCTGATCCTGACCTCGCCTATCTCGCTGAAGATACTGATCAATTCAAAGCCTATTGGGCTGCACTCCAATGGGCACAGCGTTATGCGATGCTCAACCGAGAGTTCATGATGACGGTTGTACTCAAGTCTGTCACAACCCATGTGCTCAAAGGTGACTGGCGTAATCCTGTTGTGCCTATCATGACGGTCAACTGCCATCACAACTACGCTGAAAGGGAACATCACTATGGGGAGAACGTCATCATCACACGCAAAGGTGCAGTCAGAGCTAGGGTTGGTGACTATGGCATCATACCAGGTAGTATGGGTACGAAGTCATACATCGTTAAAGGCCTAGGTAATGATGAGTCATTCCATTCGTGTTCTCATGGTGCTGGTCGGCGTATATCTAGATCAGAGGCTAAACGTACCTTTACATTAGCTGATGTAGCTGCTCAAACAGCAGGCGTTGAATGTAAGAAAGACTCCAGTGTGATTGATGAGATACCTGCCTCATACAAAGACATCGGCCAAGTGATGGAAAACCAGAAGGATCTTGTTGAGGTTGTGGCAGTACTCAAGCAAGTGATGTGTGTGAAGGGATGACCATGCCCCCCACCCTTGCCCCCCTCATCCTCCTCGGCTATGCTAGTATGTTCGGTACTAGCATAGACCGATACCTCTTTGAACCAAACACCCCGCAGCTTGAACTACGCACAGGTTATGCAGGTATTGGGGGGTATATCAATGCCATCCCGACTGGGTTGTATGCTGGGGGAATTCACTATGGATTCTTGCATACCATAAGCGATAAATGGGGTGTGTCCTTTATACCGCACTTTGGCGTGAGCCATACAGACCATATGATCGCAGCCCTACCTAGCTATACTCAATTTGATGTGGGTGCAGGGGTGTATGCTATCTATGAGCACCTTGTAGTGGGTATCAACACCAGTCATTGGAGTAATGGAAATGCCGTATTCAACTGGGGTGAGAGTGCAGGGAGACAGAATGTGGGTATTAACATGGTTGTGTTACAGATGGGTTATGTATTCTAAACCCTCCACAACCCACATGATAACCGCTCCATGGGGTGGATCTTTGGTGAGTCAAACCTAGAGATAGTATGGAGAGTATTTTTATGTATCAACCATGTCGCATCGGCCTTACCAGTCATGTAGCTGCTACCCCGGCTACTGTTGATGACCTCGATGGGCTTCTCACTATCGAACTTACGAGTATGATGCAGGATGATGAGTGTATACCCATGGAAGATCTGCATGACTGCATCACCGACCGCCTTCATCTGTGTGGAATCCTGTTCGTCACAGCTATGTAACTCTCTTAACACGTCAATGATTACCACGTCAGGGCGGGCAGCCTCAAGGCTGCCCGCTAGAAACTGTTGTGATTCACTGGTCAGTATGTTCATCGACCTAGGGCTATCGTCAGGATGAGTCATGAACAGCGGTCCCTCTAGCTTCACCCCGGCCTTTTGAATCGACAGGATTCTATCCCGCCATACCATCTCACTAGGGTCGAACTGCAAATACAACACCCTCGATTGTACACACTTCTTGTGCATGAATGTACCACCCTGAGCCAGGGATAACCCTAGTTGTAAAGCAAGGAATGACTTACCAGCAAAGGGTTCACCTAGTAGCAAGACCATGCCGGGTTTGGGTAGTACACCAGGTATTAGCCAATTCAAACTTGGTCGTTCCAGTTTGGCATAGTCATCGAACGTGACAGATCTCACACCCATATAACAACCTCCAACAACATGATAGATATACCCAATGTATACCTATAAAATAATTTATAGTGAAATTTTAAGTGTTGGATTTTGTTGGAGATTGGTTCATTGGAAAAAATGAACAGAGTTTTGGTTTACGCTGGTTGCTCCAACCTACCAGTTTTTGGACCTGTTTTTCACCCCCCAAAAAGTGAGAAACGAAAATAAATATTTCTTTGGGGGTGGTGGGTGAAATTTGGGGGCAAAAACTGGTAGTAGGGGTGGGTTTGAACGGGCGAAAATGGGGGGTCTTATGGGATATGGGGAGAATGTTACAGAGTTAATAGGTAAAACATTAGTTGAAGTCATCAATGGCAATGATGAGGTAATTACATTCAAAGTTGATGATGGCTCAGTCTACGAACTATATCATTCTCAGAGTTGCTGCGAGTCAGTGTATGTGGAAGATATCATTGGAGACTTGAATAACCTTGTTGGCTCACCCATTGTGATGGCAGAAGAAGTAAGCAATAGTGAGACTCATCCTGAGGATGCTAAGCTTGACTATGAGCCTGATTGTTTTGAGTGGACTTTCTACAAGTTTGCTACTCTTAAGGGATATGTAACCATTAGGTGGTACGGTACTAGCAATGGGTATTATTCAATGAGTGTATCATTTATAAAGGTGGGATAATGGCAAAGTATATACCAGGAGTAGATCCTAAAACGAGGGCTGAAAAGTATTGGTATGCGAGGGGGTATAGCCAGGGGTTACAGGGTAGAACACGAGAGATTGAAACGAACAAGGCCAACGCTGACGCAGCATGGGCGCTAGTAAAGATGGATCAGTCTAGGTTGAAAGGTATCGCACAGTTGACTCGTTCACTACATGATTTGATTGAAACGGCTATAGGGAGGAGGTACTAATGACTGAAGCACAATGGGGTAAACTACGAATTGAGATTCAATCTACTAAAGATATACTTGACCAGACACTTAGTTGGTTTGATGATAGTAAAACTGGTGGATCTCTTTCGCAGCAACTAGGCGGTATGGCTTTGGAGTGTCAGTATATTCTCAATAGATTAAATTCTATGTAGGAGCATTCAAAGAATGGCTGAACTACCTATCTACTCACCTACTCGTACCGACAGCTACGACCGCTGTAGCTTGATGAGCTACCTAGAGAATGACCAGCATTGGGTACTTAGGGAAGCCAGCAAGAAGCTAGTCGGTGGGGCAGCAGGTACAGCGTTCCACCTAGCAGCAAGTGTACTCCATAAGGGAGGTACGGTAGCTGAGGCAGTAGCTCTGGGGGTGACTGAGTTCCATGCTGAATTGACCCACTACGCGACGCATGGAGTGTCATTCGCAGCTTCCATTGAAGAGATTGTATTAGCCTCTGGAATCGCCAGTACATTGCCACAATACGCCCTTGCTGAGCCATTCAAGGGGTGGGACATCAAGCACATCGAGCAACAGCTACCTAAGGCTGGCCGGTGTATCATAGACCTGGGGGGGCGAGATAGTGACGGGGTACTGGCTGTAGCTGATGTGAAGTACAAGCAGAACCTCGACCCACGGTATGCTCAGTCTACCATTGATGAGTATATGACCAGTTGGCAGTTCCTCCACTACCCTTGGGGGTATGGGGAGTTCATGGGTGAACCGTGTTATAGAATGTACCTATGCTTGGTATCATATAAGCCTAAGTTTAGTGTGAGATTGATACCAAATGAGGTAAATCCTGAGGTACAACAGATGTGGTTGGTAAGTGCTAGAGCTAAGTGGGCAAGGATGGCTGACCCTACGACACAACTGGAGATGGCAGCTAGACACCGTGACTCATTTGGAATGTGTGCGTTCTATGATGCCTGCTTTTCAATGCACTTGGATGAAGGTTTGATGGCTAGCAAGTATGTACAAGTACCAAGGAGGATCACCACATGAAGTTCGCTAAAAGCTACCTCATTGATGAAGTGTTAGAAGGTGAGGGATTACTACAAGATATCATAACAGGTAACGGGCGGTGGAGTATTGATCATACGATAGTATTTGAGTTTGAGAATAAGTTCTACGAGAGCAACTACAGGGTAGGCGCTACTGAGCAACAGGATGAAAGCCCATATGAATATGAAAGTGACGAGATAGAATGCCCTGAGGTCATGCCAGTTGAAGTCACGCATATTGAATATCATAGAATAAAAGAGGTAACCAATGTTATATCGTAAGCGACCTGTGGTGGTAGAAGCGATGCTACTCACACCTGATACATGGAAGCAAGTTGGTGAGTTTATGTGGGGTGAAGCAGAACGTAACCATAGATGGAGTTATAGTTCTATCACAGGAACAATACGTATCGCTACGCTTGAAGGTACTATGACTGCCCAACCAGGCGACTGGATTATCAAAGGTGTACATGGTGAGTTCTACCCCTGTAAACCAGATATCTTTGAGAAGACCTATGAGAAGGTGGAGTGATGCCAGATAGCTATCAGGATAGGAAAAGTAAGCTAGATCATAAACTCGCTGAACGAGGAGAGTTTGTGACGCTAGAGGATGGCTATGTCTACTATTGGCCTATAGCAGCAGGAGCATTAAGTGCCAATGAGTTACGTATAATATCGTATATACTAGATGATAAGAATGAAAAGTGGAATGTACAAGTAAAAGAGGACCTAGGCTATCATGAATAAGGAGGTAGATAATGGACTTTGAGGGGTTTGCTAAGATACCTAGACTATCCAGGGATTGTATTGTAAGTGAGAAAATTGATGGTACCAATGGGCAGGTGTACATCTATGAGGACGAGGTTGGTATTGTTATTAAAGCAGGTAGCAGGAATAGATGGGTTACACCCGAAGCTGACAATCATAACTTCGCCAAGTGGGTACGAGATAACAGTGAGCAGTTGATAGCTGAGCTTGGCCTGGGCAGGCACTATGGCGAATGGTGGGGCAGAGGAATCAATGGGCGATACAAGGACGCCCCGAAGACCTTCTCACTGTTCAACGCTGGCCGATGGCAGAAGGAGGTGGATGAGGGAAGGCTAACGGTGTGTAAGGTGGTACCGATACTATATACAGGTATGTTTAACACTGCTGTAATACAAGATGTAGTAGATAGTCTAGCATTGTCAGGTAGTCGAGTATGGGCAGGGGCTGAGTCAGAAGGAATCATCATCTACCACACCGCGTCCTGTACCATGTTCAAGAAGACACTTAAAGGGGATGAGTCGTATAAAGGGAAAGAGGTGCATGTATAATATGGCAAGAAAGAAATTCAATCTTGATACGGCTGAGTTGGATGGCTATACCATCCATGTCCATGGTGGGTATGGAGTAGGTAAGACTCACTTAATGGGAGACTTCCTACGTACTGAAGCCAAGGCAGGCCCAGTACGATTCCTCAATATCATTGGTGAGGATGGCAATCTGACCATCAAGGGTATGGGGTTGGGTGATATCGGTGAGCACGTTGAGGACTATGCGACATTCGTAGAGATCCTCAAGGAGTTCACAGCCCTCAAATTGCAGGCCTTGGGTATCGACTCTAGTAATGCCTTAGCAGCACTGCTTATGCGTAAAGTGGTAGGTAGTGATCGTCTGCCAGAGATCAAGCAAGGCAGCAATGAGTGGGGGGAGTTCCACCATTTGTCGCGTAATGTGTACACAGGTATCAGGCGAGCAGCCAAGTATGTAATGGTAACTTGCCCAAGTGATAAGTCCACTGACCAACTGACAGGTAAGTTGTCCATCACACCTGATCTACCTGGTCGCCAAGCTGCTGGCAGCGCGGGCTGGTTTGACTTCCAAGGTATGTTAGAGGTAATGAATGGCGCAAGTGGGGCATCGAGGACATTCAACCTGGTGCCTAACAACAATGCTGTAGTACGTCAGCGACTACCCAAGCAAATTAATGAGCTGATTAAGATCCCCAATGGGCAAGGTGGGTGGCAAGCGATTAAAGATAGCATCGACAAAGGATGGAAATAACATGGCTCAAATCTACCACCGTGAGACGATCAATGCAGAGGATAAGCACGCTGTGATTCGTGCTATAGATGAGGAGGATTACCATGTAGCCATTACATTTGCAGCAAGTGATGATGATGATGTAACTGAGGTGTTGCTCACGCGAGATGAAGTACAACAGGCTTATGATCTTCTTTTTAATCGGTAATCATGACTACTAAAGATTATTGGTTTGCTGTTGGTTTTATAGCAGGAGAAGGACATATAGGTTTATACAATGGGGCTGGTCTTGTTATCTCAGTCTCCCAAATAGAATTAACACCATTACTTCGATTACAAGAGATTTTCGGTGGCGTTATATCAGACCTTATTATTACTAATCAGAAACCAAAATATATCTGGCGAGCCAATGGGCCTACAGCAGCAGGTATAATTATGACCCTAGCTACGGGTCTTAAGCAAGTACATGCAGGTAGGTATAAACAAGCTTAATCTGTATTAACATTATGGAAACAAAAACCATTAGGCAATCGTTTCAAAACACATTGCCCTAAAGGGCATGAGTATAAAGAGATACGTAAAACTAAAATAGGGGGTATACATAGAGCATGTTTACCATGCACTAGTGCTAGACAAAAGGTGCGTAATGAGAAGCGTAAACTTATAACAAAGGAGTTAGTATAATGGCTCAACCAGTCAGCTTTAATGTGGAAGAATATTTTGGCGATTTTGCGAGCAAGTCTGCGTTAGCTGAGGCAGAACGCTTTAAGACTGTCCCTACGGGTAGTTACAAAGCGCAAGTCACTAAGCGTGAAGGTCGGTGGTTTGAGTTGAAAGACGGTAAGAACGGTGGGAAGTACTGGAGCGCGGTGTTCAGTGATGACACCACAGTGAAACCTGAATGGCGCAAGGGTGTGCAGCTCACGGTAGACCTGTTCAATGAGCAGGACAAAAAGCTCAGCAACATCCGTATTGAAGCAAGCTGGGAAGACAAGCGTGATGCTGTTACTGGCAAGCTTGACCAACTGTTCAACCGTTGGAGTCAGCTCAAAAAGGCCGTGTTCCCCAACCTGAGCAAGGATGAGGAGAAGCCTGTGGGTGAGGTGTTCCAAGCCTTGGAACAGTTCCCAATCAAAGTGCGAGTGAGTGAGTCCTACAAGACCACAGCCATTGATGGTACTACCAAGTGGCAGACGGCTGAGAATGACGAGCAAGCGAAGCAGTTCCGTGAGGCATCGTATGAGCCGAGGAATTTCGTTCAAGCGGTGACAAAGCTGTAAAGAATAGAGCTAGGGGGCGTGGTGGAAGGACACCAATCGTACTAGCAGGGCGTGGTCAGACTAGTACTTTGAGTCATAAGTCTGTAGGAGGGTTGTACCACGACTGACTATAGCAATAGCTGGAATCAAGCCCAGCCCCCCTAGATCACTAATCTATATAGAAAGGTATAATATGTCTAAACCAGATCTCAAGGGCTTGATGAAGTTGGCAGACTATCTACACACAGTACCAAATAAAGAATTCGACATGGGTGATTGGAGATTTGATTCTCCTTGTGGTACCACGGCATGTATTGCTGGGCATGCCGCGATGTTATTCCCACGTAGGTTTCAGTTGACCACTACGTGTGGTAAGCATGATGAGTATAAATATTACTGGTTTAGTCATCGTGCGTCTAAACTCTGTGGCTCGTCTGCATTTGCTGAAGGGTTTAAGATCAGCCAGGGAGATGCTGAACAGTTAACATTATATAATGTTGACTCCAAGGCTACCCCCAAACAAGCCGCTCGTGCTGTACGAGCGTTAGTGGGTAGGTTGGAACGAGAGATGGTAAAGGCTGGCAAGTAGTATGAACAAACCGAGTAGTTGTCAAGGGTGTGTGCTGGAGGGAGTCACACATGACTATACCCCCGATGAGCTAACATCTGAGGCAACTACCTTGGTGTTATCACAGTCATTGAGTGCAGTGGGTGATACCTATACTAACCATTTCTTCCCACTCGCACAGCTAGAACGAGGTGTTAGCGTTTCAATCGCCGGGGTCATCAAGTGTAAGCATGTAGGTGTGCCACCGCAAGAGGCCATAGATCATTGCACATCTAAGCACTTAGTGATACCTAAAGAGGTGACCAAGGTTATTGCTGATGGTGAGGTGGCTGCGAGTTGGTGTGCAGGTTGGAAGGTCAATGCCAGCCAATGGAGGGGGCATCAACTTTATCCTACCCGTCCTGGGCTACCAAATGTATATGTAGTGCAGGAATTGAGCAAGATTGTCAAGGACCCTAAAGGTTGGTGGGTTAATGAAATTGATATGAGGAAAGCCCATCGTACTGGGCAAACTTGGCCTTCCGTGATACCTGCTAGGTTGATTGCCAGGGCTGATAACTGGAATGAGGTGTTGAAGTGGATCTCAACAGCTATACAACGAGCTTCCTGTGTGGCTATCGACACGGAGTTTGTTGGGCGACCTTTTGGTTTAGCTCAACCCCTCCTCACGATGGTCGGGCTTGGTTGGGTGGATACTACTGGTGGCATTCACGGCCTCCAGTTAGATACCAGGCAAGCTGAACCATGGATGAAGTCTAGCTTTTACAAGCACTTAGCAGACCTTGTGGCGCGTGTGCCAGTACTATTCCAGAACTACGCCGCTGATATGCCTGTGCTCAAGCGGTGTGCGGACATACAATATGACAGCTACAAGCAGGTGGATGACCAGATGCTCGCCCATGCTGTTATCTACTGTGAGTTACCTCATGATCTAGAGTTTCTCACGAGCATCTATGGGCAGTATTACAAGATTAAACATCTGGGTGATTACAACACGCCAGAGGATGTCAAATGGGCAAGTTTGAGGTGGTTGGCCAGTAAGGGGTGGATAGACCATACCCCAGGCGACACACCAGATCTACTATACAACTGGGGGGATGTCATCGAACCCTTGATGATCTGGGAACACCTCAAGCAAGCCTTTGATATGGACCAGCAGGCCTATCAGGTCTACCGCTCACAGTCTATAGGCCTGATACCTCAGCTCCTCAAGAGCATGGAACGAGGTATCAAGATCAACAAGCCTAGGGTGATTGAGGCAAGGGATGAGTACGAGGGTAGAGTCAAGCAAGCAGGGTTATTGGCTGAGTGCTACTACGGCAAGCCTATTAACCTAGGCAGTGACGATCAGGTAGGCTATTACTGCTACACTGAGATGGGCTATCCCGTACAGGTTAGTAAAAAGACTCGTAATCCCACAGTAGATGAAGACGCAGTAGCATATCTACGGGACCATGTTGGGCCTGATGTAGATACCAAGATAGTGCTCACACTAGAGGTAGCATTAGCCAGAATAGAACTAGGAGCCGACCCTATCCTAGAGGCTAGGGTGCTCTACCAAGAAGCCCAGCATGCCCTAGATGCCTATATCTATGGCCTTGTCGCTACCGTCTACACCGCTCAAGGTGAATCAGCTAAAAAGAAAGCACGTAATGATGCTAAAAAGAATGGATTTAGTCTAGGTGATATTGTCGAGCGTGTGTATCCTAACTTTGCTATACACACACAGAAGAACGCCAGGTGGTCTACCACGAACCCTCCTTTGGCGCAGCTACCAGGAGATTTACGAGATATCATTATTCCAGATGAGGGTGAGTGCTGGCCCCACTGGGATTGGAAGGGGATGGAGTTACACTTTCTGGAGTGCCATAGCGGATCACGCATTCTCAAGGATGCACATGATAATGGAGTAGACCTCCACACCTGGACCATGTGTAAGATGTTTGGGTTTCAATTACCGCCTAACCTTAAGGACCCCTTTGGCGACCCCATTAATCAAACATGGCGAGATAGATATAGCTTGAGGTCAAGTGGTGATCCGCGTAGGGTGTTTAGTAAGTCAGCCAGGTTTGAAATGAACTACGGTGGAACAGGGGCGACAGCCGCGAGTAAAGCCATACGTATGGGGTTAAGTAAAGCTGAGGTCAACCGAGCACTCAACAACCTGCTCACCGCAGATGTAGACTACTATCGCTGGCGGCAGACTATTGAACGACAGGTTAAACAGACGCGCATTATACGCACGTTCACAGGCAGACCTAGAAGGTTTTTATCCATTGGTCAACAGCATGGTACAGCAGTACCAGCAAAGGTGGTGAGAGAAGCGTTGGATTACCCCATGCAAGCTGGGGTGGCTGATCTTTTTAATTTGACTCTAATAGAAGTATGTAAGACCTACCCATTTATAATGCTAGCATGGCAAATGCATGACGCGATGTATCTCTCATGCCCCATTCATTTATTAACTGATGAAGTAATAGAAGGCCTCAAAAATATAGCGACTAGAGAGGTGGTAGTAGAAGGTCGAACAAAACGCTTTCCCATAGATTTTGGTATAATACATGGATAAAGCGCAGCGAAAGTATAGAAGTACTGAAAAGGGAAAGCATGGAGCGTGGGAACGAGCTAAAATATATAGAAAGACAAACCCAAATATATTTGCTGATAGGCACTTACAACGTAAATATGGGTTAAACCTTACTATTTATAACTCTATGTTGCAAGCGCAAAATGGTGTTTGTACCATATGCTTCAGCCCATCAACGTATAGAAGGTTGGATGTAGATCATGATCATGCCACTGGCGCTATACGAGGTTTGTTGTGTTCTTGGTGTAATAAGTATATTATGGCTCAAAGAAATACCTTAGATGTACTTGAAAGCGCAGTTCGATATACGAAAAAATATAGTAACATCCATTAGACTTTGGTGTGACGTATTCACCTGAGTATACAGGTATGCGGTTATAGTAAAGGAGGGCGCAATGGAAAATGAATCACTTGAACAGCCGAGTCCGCTTAGAAATGTGCCGTCTGTTACTACGGGTGGAGCCTATATTGGACCTGATGAATGTCCAACAATGGGAGATGAGGGGGAGAAGGCGATACTAGGGCAACTGTATTTCTATGCTCCCGATTATTGGACCGGCGCAACCGATGTAGCTGGTAAAGCGGCACATGAGCGTTGCAAGCAAGGAGATGTTGCACTTATCACCGCCGCGCTGCGCCAAGTGGTACGGGAGACGTGGGTTAAAGCACTACAAAAGGTCGCACAGGACTTCCATGATAAGGCCTTTTTGAGTACCGAGATGATCGGGGTTGTTGAGGTACAGGCATTCCTCGATAGTCGCCATGTTCACTATCCTGAATGTCGCCAGCAGGCCAAGGAGCGCGCGTGATGAGCAAACCCGTGATAATACGATACGATCTTTGGCACAATCCAGAGTGCCACTGTACAGCGGTCCCCAAGCCTGCCGAGCAAGGCCAATGGGTGCTCTATACCGACGTAGACGCCCACCTGGCCACGCAAGGAGAGGAGCTAAAGAAACTAAAGGAAAATAATAAGTGGATGCTTGAAAAGTTCACTGCAATGAGACTCGCTGCGGGTGGTAATACAGACACAATGGAGGAAGCTATTAAACGAGTTGCCACGCTCCGAGCTGAATTGGAGATGTTCAAGGGCATCTTTGGGGAGCACGATGCATCCCCACGC
>ERZ1292625.427-Hain-H41-01um-R1-427-length-64909-cov-10_pt1 | contig 64909 bp, 65 predicted proteins | sample MGYA00564400_ERZ1292625 | MGnify/ENA primary metagenome ERZ1292625 (study PRJEB36523, sample SAMEA6512639) | groundwater metagenome | collected 2019-01-08 | study: AquaDiva: Metagenomics assemblies of 32 groundwater samples | reverse complement strand
AGTGCCACTGCTAATATTGGCCAAAATGTCACTTGGACCGCTAATGCAATGATACCAGTGAGGGGATATACTTGGTCAGGTACTGATGGTCTTAATGGCAATACTCAATCTGTTAATAAAATTTATAGCACTTCCGGGATCAAAAACGCTTCGGTACTTTTTTCTAGTGTTGCTAAAACTTTAACCAATATAACGGCGAATTGTAGTGTTAATATCATTTCTCCTCCGCCAGTTTTAGGTACGGTCAATGTTTCCGCCAATATTTCTGCCGCCTCCTGGACAATCACCGGACCTTCCACTAGAACCGGTTCAGGCGTTTCTGCTTCTTATCCCAGTATGCCACTCGGCGTTTATACCATCACATGGAATAGTGTGGCTGGCTATAATACTCCAGTTTCAATTTCTCAGACTTTATCCGGTAGTGGAACGATTACTTTTACCGGAAATTATATTTTTATACCTCCTCCTCCGCCAGTTTTAGGTACGGTCAATGTTTCCGCCAATATTTCTGCCGCCTCCTGGACAATCACCGGACCTTCCACTAGAACCGGTTCAGGCGTTTCTGCTTCTTATCCCAGTATGCCACTCGGCGTTTATACCATCACATGGAATAGTGTGGCTGGCTATAATACTCCAGTTTCAATTTCTCAGACTTTATCCGGTGGCGGAATAATCACTTTTTCCGGAAACTATATTATTATACTGCCGCCACCACCGCCGCCACCAGTTGGCCCGCCAGGCGGTTTGATAGAAATTATTCCGAGATAACTCGGTTATCCACAGAAACAACGCCATTCTTTTTCTATTAATGCTATAATTAAAACTAATGAAACAATTACCTAAATTTATTATCTTCGTGACAATATTTTTGCTTTTAGCCGGAGCTACTTATTTTTACGGATTTGAAAATTTTTATTCTGCTGAAGCTCAAGTTAGTGGCAATGTTTTGAGTGGTTGGATGTGGTCTTCTAATATCGGCTGGGTAAGCGTTAACTGTGAAGACAGGGGAGTTTGCGCTAGTTCGGATTATAAAGTAAGTATTGTTCCTGCATCAGGAGGCAAAGAAGAGTTAAGAGGTTATGCTTGGTCTTCCAATATTGGCTGGATTAATTTTAATCCGGTTGGTCCTTATCCGGAAAACCCAAACACTCCGGTTGTTATTGATGTTGCTACCGGCGATATTTCCGGCTGGCTAAGGGCGTGTAATGTTTTTGCGTCTGGTTGCAGCGGCGCATTAAAAAATAACTTGGAGCGGGGCGATTGGAACGGCTGGATTAAAATTACTGATGCTAAGCTTATTAGTAATAAAATAGATGATTCTCTTGGCGCCGGCACTTCTTACGGCGGTTGGGCTTGGGGAGCTGACGTTGTTGGTTGGCTGAATTTTTCTAATGTTGTAAAAACAATATCAAGCTTACCGTTACCACCGCCGCCTCCTCCGGTTGCGCCAGGCGACAGGATTGAAGTTCCGTCAAGATAAAACAAAATATTAAAAAATATAATTATTATGTTAGAAGAATTGATAGCTGGAAATAAGAAAATCATTTTAGTTATAATAGCCGGATTAGTGGCTGTCGTTTTGCTGGCTATTGCGATAATAGGCTGGTACAATTATTATAAATATATTGCACAAACAGATTTTCAGCCGACAGGCGCGCCTTCTTTGGAAATTCAGAAGCAAGAAATAATAGAAGGGCAATTAAGTGAAATTGATAAATTGAGAAAAGAATTCAGTACCAGCGCTCAACCGCTTTCAGAAACAGAATTAAATAAACAGTTTAATTCTATAGACGCATATCGCAAAAAAACCAGCGCTAAACCGTTGACTCAAGAAGAAATTCAGAAACAACTTGAAGAGCTGGATAAATTCAAACAATTACAATAATTTAAAACAAAAAGTCGCTAATTATAATTTAAAAAAAATGAAAAAAATAAATCTTCTTCAAATCTCATCAGTCATTATATTGAGTTTATTCATCGGTATTGCTTTTGTCTACGCTGATTGGACTCCGCCTGTATCAACTCCGCCCATTTGCATTGTTGGAAATCCTGGTTGCGACGCTCCGATTAACACTGGTTCCGGTGTTCAGTATAAAGCCGGTTCTTTAGGCATAGGCGGAGCTTTTAGAGCTTATTCCAATGCTATTTTTGACGGTAACGTGGGAATCGGAGTAGCAAGTCCGTCAGAAAAATTAGATGTAACAGGAAACATAAAAGCATCAGGCACAATTTGTGATGTTAATGGATGTATTGGCGGGGGAGGAGGTGGAAGCGCGGGAAATATGAAGCTTTTTCAAGCGAGTGGAACATGGACAAAACCATCTGGGGTGAATACAGTTTATGTTCAGGTAGCTGGCGGAGGCGGAGGCGGCGGTAGTTATCAAGGTGGCGTAGGAAGTGGCGGTGGCGGGGGCGGATACGTAGAGGGGATTATTGATGTTTCAAGTATATCCTCGGTACCTGTTACAGTAGGTACTGGTGGTGCAGGTTCTGCAGTTTGGAATATTTCAGGCGGCAATGGAGGAAGTTCATCTTTTGGCAGTTTTGTAGTTGCAACCGGAGGTGCTGGTGGACGGAGTTATAATTATCCCGGAATAGGAGGGTCTTTTTCGGGGCCTAATGCTTTTAATGGGTCTAATGGTGGTTCTGGAGCAGGCGGTAGGTATTATGATTATTTTAATGGTAGATGGGTCAATAACGGCAATAGTTCTGGTGGTCCTAGTGGAAGTGGTATTAGTGGTGGTTCTGGGGGAGTAGTAGGTGGAAATAGAATTGGTGGTAACGGTAGTCGTGGTAGTGGTGGCGGAGGTAGCGTTGGGCCTGATACTGGTGGTAATGGTGGTTCAGGATTTGTTATGGTTCGGGAATATTGATAGATTTTTTGAGATTTTTTAAAATATTTAAAGAGATATAAGAGATATAAAAGAGCGGTCTGTGCCGCTCTTTTTAATTGGAGATTTTTAAAACTCACTAAAAATTTATTAGATAAACAATGGCGAATTTTTATTAAATAAATAAAATTAATTATATCTTAAGGTTTTGTTTAGGTGTAACCCAGAATCCCAGTCTTGATTTTCCGGAAAGCATCAAGCGAGTTTGAGCTTCCAAGCCGGGAAAAGCGCCGAAAATAATCATTGTTACCAAAAGCAAAGGCCACTGAATAATCATCAGTAAGTATTTGCGTTTTCCGTATTCATTAGGCTTAGGCGGTAAAATTACCATTGTCAAATAAGCTGAAGTGATAATACCAATGGCGGAAAGTGTCATCAGCCACCGAGTAATTTGCGGCAGGTTATAAGCCAAAATAGTCTGCCGGAAATATTCTCCGCCTAAAATTATCGGCAACCAGCCGAGCATAAAAATTATCAAAGCGTTGGTTGACCACGACCAAAAGCCCTCAATGTAGATCCAGGAAAAATACCATTTTTGTCGAACTGAAATTTCTTTATTTTTCCAGAAGCCAAAAAGAATATAAGGGATATTTTCGACTCCCCAGCCCCAGCGCCTTTGCTGTTTGTATAAATTTTTCATTGTTTGCCAGAAAGTCGGCGCCGTATTAGCATCCATTTTTACCGGATAATAAAGCGGCACTACGCCGTAATTTCCGTTATGCCTTAACAAACATTGCCAGAAAATTCTCGAGTCTTCGCTAACCATATTTTTCTGCCAAAAATTTACATTAACTAAAGCCTGAAACGGCATTGAATGAGACGAAAAAGTAGTTAGTCGCTCCGCCCGTTCTTGCTGGAGACTATGCCAAAAAGTGGCGGAAAACGCCACTACTCGGGCGAGCGCCGGTGTTTGCCAGATGTTATTAATGTAATAAGGCACCGGCTGATAGCTGTAATTTTGAGGATTTTTAGTGTTTAAATAAACATAAGTCAGGCGGCTAAAATAATCAGGATAAATTATCGTGTCAATGTCGAAAGCCGAAACAATGATTTTGTCATAAGAAATTTTAAGAGTATCGATTATTTTTTCTTTGGCTTTTTTACCGGCCCAGGCGATATTTGAACCTTTGCCCGGAATTTCTCCGGTTAAATTTTGAGGATGGATAGTTATTAAAAATTGAAAAAACTTATCTCCAAATTCATTTTTAATTTTTTCGGCAATTTCTAAAACAGAATTTCCGGCTCTTTCTTCGGCCGCCAAAACAATTATCATTTTGTTTTTTGAATAATTAGCTTGCTCCAAGCTGGCTATGGATTGATAAATAGTTTCATAATCTTCTTTATAAAAAGGCAAAAGTATCAAATGATATATATCTTTCCAGTCGTGGTTTTGTAGCTCCGACGCTTTGAGCGAAGTGTCGAAGGTCGAAGCTCCAACCCCCGATGATAATTCATTGAGGCGTCGGAGCCAATCAATTTTTAAATTTTGCTGTATTTTTTTAAAAGCCATGCGCAAATGAAGGCTGAGATAAATGGTTTTTAATAGCCAATAAGTGTCAAAAACAATTATAAAAAAAGCCGTAATAAGCGGAGAGAAATAAGATAATCCAATAACGCCCAAAAGAGTCGCCCAAGCTAAAAATCCCGGAATCATTTCCAGAGTGCGGTATATTTTGCGTTCTCTGGGATTTTCCAGGTCAGCGGCTTGGCCGATATTCAAATAATAGTATTCTCGAGGCAGAGGCATCTGTATTTGCCATCTTAACATGATTTTAATATAATTATAAAGATGGAATTGTTTTTCTTTATCAATAAGGGATTGCATATTTTAACTGCGATTTCCGGAGTGGGCGCCGCTACTTTGGCGGAAATTTTTTACCTTAAAGCCATAAGAGACGGCATAGTTGACGAATCAGAATCAAAAGAGCTCAAAATCACATATAAGGTAATGCGCTTAAGTTTGATTATTTTAATTTTTACCGGTCTGGGTATGATGCTTGGCTGGCGCTGGGAATTAAAAGGTCCGGAATATTTTTATAATCCAGTGCTTCTGGCGAAATTTTCCGCCATTTTAATTCTTTTGCTCGGCGTATCATTAATGCATGCCAGAAAAATTCCCATTTGGCTGGGCGGCGCAATCTCTCTTGTTTCTTGGTATGGGGCAGCGGGTTTGGGCAAATTAACCGAAGAATTTTTCGAGTTGCCTTTTTCCAATAAGATTTCGTATTTGATTATTATGCTTGGTTATTTTGTGGCAATAGTTATAACGGCATTTGTTCTAAAGTTTATCCATGAAAAAATACAAAAAGTATGAGCTTATTATTTAAATTTTTGCTGATTAGCCATGTTTTTTCGGGCATGCTAGGCATTATTCTTTTTTCCGCGGTTTTATTTGTTTTAATTAAGAAATTAGATTCTAAAAGAATTAAATTTCTCCGCCTAACTTCGCTTTGGGGACTGATCGGATTTTTATTGTCTTGGATAACCGGCGGCTATTATTATGTATATTATTACGGCGCATTAGTTAAGCCGATTATTAAAGCCGGCCCTTATCCGTGGGCTCATTCAATTTTAATGGAAGTTAAAGAGCATGTTTTCTTGTTTTTGCCGTTTGCGGCGCTGATAATGGTTTTGGTGGTATATTTATTCGGCGAAGATTTTGAGAATCAGCCTAAAATAAAAAATGCCGGCATTTGGCTGGCCACGACAATTGTATTTATCGGCACGGCAATAACTTTAATGGGCATGGCAATTTCCGGAGCGGTTGTAAAATAGGAATTTTAAAAATAGTTTTAATTTAAATGGATACTTTAAAAAAAACAAAACTTATTAATTCTATAATAATCGGAGCAACTACCGCCGTATTATTTATTATTGCCATTACCATTACCGCGGATTTATATCTGCCCTTGAAAGACTGGATGAAAAATAATTTTTATCATCACTGGGTAGGCAAAGGCATTTTATCGATAGTAGTATTAGTTATAGTAAGCATTTTAGCGAGATTTTTGCCAATTAGTTCCAATCAGGAAAAAACCGGCAAAATTTTAATGTTGTTATCCGGAGTTTTGATTTTTGGATTTTTTGCAATTTTTGGATTTTATATTTTTGAAGTATTATGGAAGTAATTTTTTTAATTATTATCTTATCAATTTTAGTAATTGGCATAGCAGCCATTTTTTTGTTTTTTAGAAAATCAGGTTTTCAGAAAGCAATTGAAGGCGATAATCAGCCATTTCTTTTGATTCAAAATCAGATTCAGGAAATCAGCCGTACTCTTGATTTAAAGCTGGACCAATCAACGCGGATGCTTCAGCATCAGTTTGGTGAAAGCTCAAGAATAATTAAAGAAATTACCGCAGAGCTTACTCGGGTAGGCGAGGGGCAAAAACAGGTGGTTGATATTGCCAAACAATTGGAAAATCTTCAGGATATTTTAAAAAATCCCAAGCAAAGAGGAATTTTGGGCGAATATTATCTGGAGGCAGTTCTTAAAAATGTTTTGCCGCCAGGCACTTTTCAGATGCAATACGAATTTAAAGACGGCACAATTGTTGACGCGGCAATTTTTATCAAGGAACGCATTATTCCGGTTGATTCTAAATTTTCCTTGGAAAATTATAACCGTATTTTAGAAACTAAAGACGAGGCGGAGCGCGTGAGATTTGAATCGGCTTTTAGAGATGATTTGAAAAGCAGGATAGACGAAACTTCAAAATACATTAAGCCTGCGGAAGGCACCATGGAGTTTGCTTTTATGTTTATTCCTTCAGAAGCGGTTTATTATGATTTACTGATTAATAAAATTGGCGCAGTAAAAAGCAACACTCGCGATCTTATTCAATATGCGGCTGGCGAGAAAAAAGTGATGATTGTTTCGCCCACCACTTTTTTGGCTTATCTTCAAACCGTTCTTCAGGGGTTGAAAGCTTTGCAAATTGAAGAATCTGCCAAGGAAATCAGAAAAAGAGTGGAGGAACTGGGACGCCATTTGTCCAGTTATGAAAACTATATGAAAAAATTAGGGGTTCATTTGGGAACCACGGTTGGCATGTACAACAATGCTTATAAAGAATTAGGCAAAATAGATAAAGATGTTTTGCGAATTTCCGGAGTTGCGGCTGATATTGAGCCGATGTCTATAGAAAAACCAAAAGAAGAGGACGAGGAATAGCTGCTGAATATTTTTTAATTAATAAAAAACCCCTGCTTTTAAGCAGGGGTTTTTTCATATTTTTTCCTCCATTCCTCTATTTTTTTAGCGTTTCCCGATAATAAAATCTTAGGCACTTTGTATTTTTTCCCTTTATGAATAAAAATTTCCGGTCTAGTGTAAGTCGGTATTCCGATGCCTAGCCGTTTTTCCTCAAGCGATTCGGTTTTACCCAAAACTTTTGGAATTTGACGGGACACTGCGTCGATTAAAACCATAGCCGGAATTTCTCCGCCGGTCAAAACATAAGAACCGATACTCAATTCTTGAATTTCTAATTTTTGATCTCTAATAATTTTTTTTATCCTTTCGTCGATGCCTTCGTAGCGGCCGGCTATTAAAATAAGCTGGTCGTATTTTGCTAATTTAGCCGCTATTTTATTATCAAATTGCCGGCCAGCCGGAGAAAATAAAATGACTTTTAATTTTTTTTCGCCGATTGTCGGATTAAGTTTCGATTTTAAAAACAAAATCGTTTTTGCAAGCGGTTCGATTTTTAAAACCATTCCCGGACCGCCTCCATAAGGCCGGTCATCGACTTTTTTATGTTTGTCAGTTGTGAAGTCGCGCAAATCATGGATTTTAATTTTAATAAGATTTTTTTTCTGGGCGCGTTTTAAAATAGATTCGTTCAAGTAGCTATTTGGGCCGGAAAACATTTTTGGAAATATCGTGATGATATTAAATATCATAGGTTTAAAATACAATCTAAAACCCCGCGTTTTTGTGCGGGGTTTTTTGCGAGTTTAAAGATTTAAGTCTTCTACAGTTCTATCAACTGCAGATTCTGTTCTTCTGGTGGATCCTTCCGGTTCGGCAATTTTCAAATTGACTCTAGCATTATTTTTGATGCCTACAATTCGAAGTAGCGAACGGATTGATTGGGCTGTTGAGCCGCGCTTTCCAACCACTTGTCCCATGTCCATTTGATGAACATTAAGAACAAGGAGAACGCCCATCTCATCCACTTTGCGATCAACTTTGACATCGTCTGGATGATCAACAATGGATTTGACGAGAAATTCCAGAAATTCCTGATCTTTTGCTTCCATTTCTTTGTATAAAATCTGATTTTCTATCGACCTTTTATTATTGGTAAAATAACTTTAAAATTAAGAAAAGTCAATCCGTTTTGCCGGTTAGGCAGCGACTGGCGTTTCTGGTTGTTTATTGGCTTGACCCTCGATTTTTTTCTTAGAAATTTTATGAACCGGTTTTTTAGGACCCTTAATAATGCTGTTTTTTACGAGCATATTATAAACGCTATCAGTCGGCTGCGCTCCGGTTTTAATCCAATATTCTATCCGATCTTTTTTAATGCTTGATTTATTATTGTGCGGATTAAGCCAGCCCAAATCTTCAACATAGCGTCCGCCCAATTTTGAGCGCTTTTCCTGAACAACTATTCTGAAGCTTGCTTGGCCTCTTTTACCTATTCTTTTAAGCTTGATTGCTAACATAATGGTTTTTAGTTTACAGTTTTCAGTCCCTAGTTGTCAAGTTTCAAAGAAATTACTTTTGAGGTGCCGTCGTCGTTCATTGTAACGCCGTAAAGCACATTAGCTGATTCCATAACCGATCGGTTGTGGGTAACTATGATAAATTGCGTTTGATGCGAAAATTCTTTGATTAAATTGGCAAATCTTGTTGAATTTTTTTCGTCTAAAGGCGCGTCAATTTCATCAAGCACTAAAAAAGGCGGAGGACTTACCGAAATTAAAGCAAAAAGCGCGGCAATTGAAACCAGGCTTTTTTCTCCGCCAGAAAGCATTTCTAAGCTAGTAATGCGTTTTTTTGGCAGATTAAGCTCGATATCAATACCAGCGGAAAATTCATTTTTTTCTTCTGCCTTATCATTTTCATCAGCCTCAATTTCCGGCTCTTCGTTATTTTGAATTTTAGGCTTTAAGCTTTGGATTTTAAGCTTGGCGTGGCCGCCTTCAAACATCAGCCGGAAGAAATCATCGAATTTGTCATTTATAAGTTTTAGAGAAGAATCAAATTCAAAATTGATTTTTTTCCTTAACTCTTCAATCAGGTTTTTTAAATCCTCAATTGCTTTTTCCAAATCGCCTGATTGGCTAAGCAAAAAAGTATAGTGGTTTTCCGTTTCAGTCGCTTCTTTTATCAAGGATTGGTCTATCTCGCCGATGCTCGAAAGTTCAGCGCGAAGCTTAAGCATTTTTCTCTCAATTTCCAGAGGATTTTCCATTGCTTCGGGAATTATTGATTTAAATTCGTCAATTTGACGGCCAATCTGATAGCAGTAATTTTTAATATCCTGAAATTTAAGACCGAGCTTTTCTTTTTCAAAGGCAATTTTTTGTTTTTGATTTTCCAATTTAGAAATCTCTTCTTTTTTCGCCTCAAGAAGCTCGTAAGCTTTTTGAAAATTTTTATTAAAACCTTCAAGTTCATCGGTTGTTTTGTTTTCTATCTCTTCCAGATGTTTAAGCTCTGCTTCTGTTGATTGGATTTCCTTAAGCAGGCGATTTTTAGAATCTTCTAACTCTCTGATTTTTTCCGATTTTTGGATATTAGGCTGATTTAAAAATTTATTTATTTTTTCTACCAAATTTTTTGCTGTTTCAAGGAGCAGGGAAGCGTTTTCATTTTTTGAATTTGCTTCAAGGTCATTTTTGATTTCATTAAGAAGCATTAAAAGTTCTTCTTTGTCGAATATATTATCGTCGGTTTCTCGTATGCTTATTAATTCCAATGTGGCTTCAATTCGGGCAAGTTCTTTTTGGATTTTAAGGTGATTTTCCGTGGATTGATTCTTTTTCTCCTTAATTTCTCTGAGACTATATTTTTCGGATTTTTCTTCAAGTTTTTTAATATCTTCTTCCAGTTGTTTTAACTCGTTTGATTTTATTTTTGAGGCGCTCAGCAATTCATTGAGCGGGGACTCTAATTTTCGGCTTTCAATTTCAATTTCGCCGAATTTATTGGAAAAATAATTATTTTCCAGCTCGCGAAGCTCGTTTTCGATATCTTGCCGTTTTTCCCACTTAGCAGTTTGTCTTTTAAGCATTCGCAAACGGGGAATGACTTCTTCAACCAGCGCTTTGGCTTTTTCCAAATTAATATTTGTATTGCCAAGTTTTCGCTCTGCTTCCGATTTTTTTATTTGAAACTCTCTTAGTCCCAGCACCTCTTCAATCATTGTTTTCCTTTCTTCTGGCGTTGCTTTGACGAATAAATCGCTGGAACCTTGATTTATGATTGTTAATCCTTTGGTACCCAAGCGCGCGCGAGCGAAAAAATCTATCAAATCTTTCAACCTGGTTTCGGATTTATTGATAAAATATTGGGAATTGCCGTCTCGAGTAGCCCGCCTTACCACGGAAATTTCATTGAAATCAAAAGATGCTAGTTTTGAATTATTTTCAAAAAAAAGACCGACTTGAGCCATGGCGGTGCGCGGCCGTTTGGGCGTGCCGGCAAAAATAAGATTTTCAATTTTTGAGCCTCTTAAATTTTTTGCTTCTCGTTCGCCTAAAAGCCATCTTATGGCGTCGATAATATTTGATTTACCAGAACCGTTTGGACCGACAATTGCGGTAATTCCTCGAGGAAATTCCAAAGTTGTTTTGGAAGCAAATGACTTGAATCCGTTAAGCTCTAATGATTTTAGAAACATATTTTGAAAATTAAGAATTTAAGATTTTTTAAGCAAATCTTTATTTTCCAGCGCTTTTCTTGCCGCTTCTACTTCGGCTTCTTGCTTTGATGAACCTTCGCCTTCGGCAATAAGCTTATCGCTAAAATAAACACCAATATTGAAAATTTTAGCGTGATCCAGACCGCTTTCTGAAATAACCAAATAAGTCGGAGTTACCTTGAATTTTTCCTGGGCTATTTCCTGAAGCAAACTTTTCGGGTCTTTGTAAAGTTTTTCTTCGATTATTTTAGCAAGGTATTTTATTAAGTGGTTTTTTATAAAAGCTTCGGCTGATTTGTATCCGCCGTCCAAATAAATAGCGCCTAAGAGCGCTTCAAAAGCGTTTGCTAAAATAACATCTCGGGCTTTGCCCATGTCTTTTGATTCTCCGCGGGAAAGCAAAATAAATTCATTAAGGTCGATATTTTTTGCCGCTTCCGAGAGCATTTGATAATTAACCAATGCGGCTCTGATGCTTGTGAGTTCTCCTTCTGTTGATTTCGGGTAAAGGTTAAATAACTCTTCGGTAACTATGAGTTCTAAAATAGCATCGCCTAAAAATTCCAGCCGTTCATTATTAGACAAGCCCCAAGCAGAATTTTCATTAAGATAAGATCGGTGAGTAAGAGCCTCCTTAAGAAGGTTGATATTTTTAAACTGGACGCTTATTTTTTTTTCTAAGACTGATAAATCCACTAAAATTAAAGAACTTAGGATTTAGAATTTATGATTTAGGCAAAAATTAAATGTCTACATTATAAATTCCAATTTCGAAGTTCTATTTTGCTGCCATTTCTTTATATATTGTTCCCAAGACTCCGTTAATAAATTTTCTGGAATTCTGGCCCCCGTAATTTTTTGCCAGCTCAATTGCTTCGTTAATTGCAACTTTTTCCGGCACCTCCGCCTTGTCTGCATAAAGCAGTTCAAAAATTCCAATACGCAGAATGTTCCTGTCGACTATGGAAATTTGGTTTATCGGCCAATGAGGCGCGGATGCGCCGATTATTTTATCAATTTGGTCAATATTATCAATAACGCCTTTAACTATGCGCCAAACGAATTCCGGCTCGTCAATTCCCGAACCAAATTCATTAATATTACGCTCTACGACTTTTGTCAGATCTTCTTTTTGATTATAAAAATCCCATTCGTAAAGCGATTGGAGAACGATGGAACGAGCAAGATGCCGGGTAGCCAATTAGTTAGAATTGAAAAATCAGAAATGAGAAACTAGGTTTTAAGCGCCTCTTTTCTCATATCTTCTTTCTCATATCTTCTTTATTTTAATTTTCTGTTCTTTAACGATTTTATTTTTATAATTTCCGCAATTAGCGCAATATCGATGAGGAACAATAGGATTTTGGCAGTTTTGGCAAACGTGAATTTGAGCCGGTTTCAAGGCTAAATGAGACCTGCGTCTCCCAACTTTTGATTTCGTATGATGTTTTACCGGTACGCCACCCATAATAATTTAGTTAATCAGTTATTGGTAATTAGTGGATAGGATATACAAAATTAAAACAAAAGTCAATAATATGACTCTATATAATATTTCAAAATTCAATAAAGCGCTAAAAAAATTGGGTTGCTATTGCAACCCAATCGGTTAAATTTTGTTATTCATTACATAGCGCACCCATGTTTTAAATTTCATGCCTGGCCAAGAATGGTTTTTTTCGGGCATGAATTCTTGCGGGAAAATAGTAGAAAATTGCATGATATCTTCTACTGTCTTCTGGTTTCTCGCCCTATTAAGATGACATTTTTTCCAATCCGGGACATCGCTTTTGCCTTCCATTCTGCAAGAAACATATCTTTTTAAGATAAGAGCGCACTGGCTTCCGCCTTGGTCAAAAAACTTGGTGGTTCCGGATGCGTGGGCAAATCCGTAAAAAGGGCATGTTCCTCTTTCTTTTCTTAAAACTATTTTAAGCTTTTTTTTCTTAAAAAAAGTTTTTAATAGAACAAGAATTTTATTCATTTTTTCCTCCCCAGGCTTTTTATTAAGTTATTAATCAACTATTAAATAGTTTGCCCCCAGAAAACAAAAAAGTCAATTGAAAATTTATTCGCTGATTTATTTTTTTAGGTTTTCAGAAAAAATAATTAAAAAAAGCGGCGCAAGAGCGCCGCCTTAGGTTTAAGTTCTGAGAAAATGTTTGGAAAGCGTCGGGCCGTTTTGAAGAGTATAGTTGGAATAAAGTTTTTCGCCGTAATGTTTTTCCGGAGCGCTAATCATGCGCTCAAACTTTATTTTAGCTATCGGTTGTCCTTCGCGTACGATTAAGTCTTCGTATGCTTTTACTTCAAGAGTTAGGGGATTTCCCTTAATTTCGCCGTTTTTGAAAAAACCCCAGCCAGGGTCGACGAATCCTGCGTAATGCACTCTGAATTCACCGCTACGGTGGTCTGTTGGCCACATTTCGCAGGCGAATTCAGGCGGCACTACTACCGCTTCTTTGGTGGAGATTATATAAAAGCCACCCTCTTTAAGATAAATGCAATCATTTTTCTTAAAAATCGGCTCAAAGAAATCATCAGCTCGGTAAAATTCTTTTTTGGAAAAATCCAGAACTTTATTTGAGCCGCGGCATTCATACCCGACAATTTCCGAATTAAGGTCAGGAGTAAGAATCAGCGATCCGTCATTGTCTTTTATTTTTATCTCCTCATAAAAAATCGGTTTTTTCTTCAGATAGTCCCAAAGAAGCTCGTTGGCTTTTAGCGCTATCTGAATTTCCAGCTCATCGAGCCTTGTATCTCCGTTAAAAAGTCTTAGCTGGTTTAAAGTTAATCCTTTGCTTATTTTTATAGAAAAAGATTTCGGCGTTATTGCTATCCAGAGTTCTCCGCAATAACCCGCAGGTGTTAAGGCGTCGTAGCGAGGCACTCCGTCAGCCAGTAGCCGGGCGTGAATGTGATTTCTGCCGGTTGACGATTTTGGATTGCAGTAGCCGTAAATACCTTGGGGCAATTCAAGAGTTTCATAAAGTTTAGCTAAATAGGTGACGTTGCGTTCCAAAGGCTGTTCAAGATCATGAGGGCTCGCGCCAGCGCCTTTTAAAAGGTCTTTAACTTTTTCTCCGGCTCTCGGCAAAAATAATCCTTCCAGTCTGTAAGTTTCTTCAGAAACAGCCAGATCTAATGAGGCCGGATTGATATTTTCTTCTCTGGCTCCCTTTATAAAGCCCGCCCTTATTAAAGATTTAATGTCGGTGTCAGGCAACGCGCCAAAACGATTTTTCATTTTTCCTCCCGCTTTCTTTTTATTAAGTTTTAAATATCAGCTGCTTTTAATTTATTTTTAATATTACAAAAAGTCAAATAACTTTAAATAAAAATGCCCGATTAAGTTTGACCTCAAAACGGGCACGATTTAGATTTAGGATTAGATTTTTCTTTCAATAAAACAATCTTTCTTCATATCTCTACCGCAATATCTATCTCCTTCGCCGCATTTGCCGGTTCTTACGCAACTGGGAGGAAATATCGCAAGCAGAGGCGAGTCAGCTCCGCATTTTTCGGATATTTCTTTGCGTAAATTAAGCGCGGAGTGATATATCTCTTCTTGGGCAGTCCAGCAGAGGCGTTTGTTTAATTCATGAGCTACTGCGTTAAGCGAGCCGGATTTTTTGTAAGAAACCATAGCTCCATAAGGCACGAGCGCCAAAGCAAGAGATTTTGGCAATTGTTTGAAGAGACATTTCCACGCTGTTATTAAAGCAATCGCTTCGCCGGTTAAACCGCACATTCTTGGAATCGGTGGCAGATAAAATTCACCGGTAAATCTCGGTTTGCCTCGGGAAATCATTCGATGCCTTTGATCTTGACCCATTGTTGCTACGGAAATATTTACAACTGATTCCAGCCGACTTACAGAATTTTCCATAAAAGCCGGATGGAAGTGCAATAAGTCTATCGGGTGCATGAATTCCGGAGGCGGAATTATTGCATCGCGGAATTTCGAACTGTAATCTTTGTCTTTCGGCGACAGAATTGCGGAAGGGTTGTAGCGGATAGCGCTGGTTAAATGAAAAATATCTTCTGCCGGAAGCCACTTGAGGTTTTTAGAGGAATGCTTCACTTCGTTTACAATCTCGAGTATCTTCTTTAATTCCAGCGTTTCCGGATAAAGCGAAATTACGGCATCCATCATTTTTCGGCTGATATCTATTAAAGCCGGAGACCAGCTGGAGCAGTGCATTGCAATGATAGCGGAAAGATTAGCCGTATAAGTAAGAGCTGTGGGAAATATTGTCGGAATGAATACTCTTAATTGCTCTTGGGCAAACTTAGGCGCATTTTGGTCTATATATTTTTCGCTGGCAAAAGGCCTTTCTTCCCTGATTAATTCTTTGGCGAAATCAACGGCCTTAGAAAGATTTTTTTGGTATATGACTATGCCGTCTCTGACAAAATGTATAGCTAGAGTTAATTGTTCTTCGTCGAGTTCGGGCCAGTATGTTTTGATATAACTGCTAATTTCTTCGTAATCGGGATTTTGAAACATTTTTCCGCAGAATCTTCCGGAGCGCTGGCTCGTATTGTAAAACGGGTTTACCAGATGCAGGCCGAAAGTGACATCTGAAATGGCAATGTCTTCTATCCAGAAAGTGAAATAACCGTGTTGAAACGTGGTGTGGTGGCCGGTTTTGAATAATTTTCCGACAATATCCATGGTTTCTCCCATTATCGGTTTTTCCGGTTGATAACAACCTTTTGCAGAAAAAGATATGAGTTTTGCGTCGTTTATTGCGCCGTGGTTTATCAGCTCTACTTTGATCATAACAGTCTCCTTATTTAAGTTTTAAATTAAGCTGAAAATAGAATAAGAAAATATTTCTAAAATGTCAATTTTTAGGTTTATAAAAATCCTAGAAATTTTATTTTTAAAAATAAAAAAGCCCCGCAACAAATAAAGTTTGTTGCGGGGCTGGCCTGTTTTGAATTTTATTTCAAAACGGGCATGTCAGCGTTTCAAAGCTTGACAAAAATTTTTTTAAAAATAAAATATGTAGATATGAATCTCAAGCCTCTTTCCAACCGCCTTTTCATCGAGCCTATTGAAGAAGAAAAAACCACTAAATCAGGAATTGTTCTGCCCGAGACTGCGGAGCGTGAAAAGCCCATTAAGGGCAAGGTTATTTCTGCTGGTCCGGGAAAGTTAAGCGATAAAGGCGAAAGAATGCCGATGTCTGTTAAAGTAGGAGATACAGTTTTGTTTAAAAAATACGGGCCGGATGAGATTGAAATTGAAGGTAAAAAATATTTAGTGGCCGAAGAAGAAGATATTTTAGCGATAATTGAATAGAAATTATAAAAAAGTAAAAAATAAATTTTAAACAAATGGCAAAACAATTATTATTCGGCGAAAAAGCGAGAACTTCTCTAAAAAAAGGCGTTGATAAATTGGCTGATGCGGTAAAAATTACGCTTGGTCCTAAGGGCCGGGCAGTAATTTTGGAAAAAGGCTATGGCGCGCCGATGGTGACTCATGACGGAGTAACTATTGCCAAAGAAATTGAATTAGAAGATAAAATTGAAAATATCGGAGCGGAACTTGTTAAAGAAGTAGCTTCTAAGACTAACGATGTGGCTGGAGACGGCACCACTACCGCGACTCTGCTTGCCCAAGTTTTAATAAGCGAAGGCCTTAAAAACGCTACTAGTGGAATTGACGTTGTGGGTATGCAGAAGGGTATGCAAAAAGCTTATGAAGAAGCTTTGAAATCTTTAAAAAATCTCTCACAAATCATTTCATCAAAAGAAGAAATCGCTCAAGTGGCGACTATTTCCGCTCGAGATGAAGAAATCGGCAATTTAATCGCGGATGTTATTGATAAGGTGGGCAAAGACGGGGTAGTTACCGTAGAACAGTCGAATACCATTGGTTTGTCAAAAGAAATGGTGGAAGGTTTGCAATTTGATCGCGGTTATATTTCTCCTTATATGGTTACCAACGCGGAGCGCATGGAATCTGTTTTGGAGGATTCATATATTTTAGTGACTGACCGGAAAATTTCCGCAATCAGTGAACTTTTGCCGATTTTAGAAAAATTAGTTTCTGCCGGTAAAAAAGAGCTGGTAATTATTGCTGATGATGTTGAAGGCGAAGCTTTGGCCACCTTGGTGGTTAATAAACTAAGAGGAGTTTTTCATGTTTTGGCGGTAAAAACTCCGGGTTTCGGCGACCGAAGAAAAGAAATGCTGGAAGATATTGCCACGGTTGTTGGCGCGGATTTTATTTCCGAAGATTTAGGCAGAAAATTGGAAAGCGTTGATATTAATTCTTTAGGTCAGGCTCATCGCGTTATTTCCAGCAAAGATAATACTACAATTGTCGGCGGCAAAGGTTCAAAAGAAGAAATTGAAAAAAGAGTAAATCAAATAAAATCTCAGCTTGCAAAAACTGATTCAGAGTTTGATAAAGAAAAACTTCAGGAAAGATTAGGAAAATTATCCGGCGGCGTAGCGGTGATTAAAGTAGGCGCGCCCACTGAAGTGGAACAAAAAGAAAAACAGCACAGAATTGAAGACGCGGTTTCGGCAACTAAAGCGGCCATTGAAGAAGGTATCGTGGCCGGCGGCGGCGTGGCTTTGGCAAGAGCCGCGGAAAGCGTTAAAGAGCTTATAGAAAAATTTGAAAAAGATCAGTTGGCGGAAATTGTCGGAGCAAAAATTATTTTAGAAGGTCTTTATGCGCCAGTGAAGCAAATCGCTGAAAACGCGGGTTATAACGGCGCGGTAGTATTGGATAAAGTTTTAGCCAATAAAGACGATTATGGTTTTAATGCTTCAACCGGCAAATACGAGAATTTAATTAAAGCCGGCATTGTTGACCCGACAAAAGTCACTCGCACGGCATTGCAAAATGCGGTTTCCATTGCTTCAATGCTTTTAATTACCGAAGCAGTGGTAGCTGATATTCCGGAGAAAAAAGAAAAAGGCGCTCCTGGAATGCCGGGCGGAATGATGGGAGAGTATTAATTTAGCTCGTTAGCTAATTAGCTGGTTAGTTTAAAAATTCCCCCGCTTTGCGGGGGAATTTTTTATTTGACAATTTTTAAAAATTGCATTAAATTTTATAAAGATCATGAAAATATAATAAGGAGGCTAGTATGAGCATTACAAGAATCATAAGGATTGTGTGTTCACATTCGTATTATTTTCAAAGAATGCCTGTTTCAGAAAAAATGAAGTTTAGAGTATTTTGTTCTAATTGCAAAAAATTTTTATCAAATAAAGTATCAATCGAAAGGAATATTGCAAAAAACAAAAGAAAACAACGGAGTTGAAAGTCCATGAGCAATTGCAACCAATCTCATTTTATATAAGCTTGACCTAACTTATAAAAAGTTAAGGAGGCTGATGTGAAAAAAACTGAAACGAAAGAATGCGGATGCGACGAAAATTATTGCCATCACATTAAAAGAATCTGCAGTATTTTTATTTCTGTAAATGAATGCGGGAAAGGACATATAGTAGCGCGTAAAATTTGCGCCAATTGCGGAAAATTCTTAATGAACGTGGTATTGCTCAAAGAATAGGTGATAATGATAAGTCTTAAAAAGTTAAATTAGCGCCAAGAGAAATTCTTTGGCGCTTTTTGTTTATTGACAAGACAATTATTATTTTCTATTATAACTAATGCCGTAAATGGCAATTTTTATTATGAAAAAAGAAGAAAAAAATAATAAAATTCAAATGATTGTAGCTGAAGAGGAATTGAAGGAAAACGAGGTTATTGAGTCTGAAGCGGATATTGAAGTGCTTAAGGAAATGATGAGCGCCGGCTTAATGTACGGCCACAAAACCAGCAAAACCAATCCTAAATTTAGGCCTTATATTGCTTTGGCCAGAAATGGCATGGAAATTATTGATTTAGCCAAAACATTATCTGCTATCGATTCAGCCGCTGAGTTTCTTAGTCAGCAGATAAAAAATAAAAAAATGGTTATTATTGTGGCAACGCAACCCGCGGCTTGGGATGTAGCCGAAGTTTTGGCAAAAAAATTTGATTTGCCTTATGTCAAAAATCGCTGGATTGGCGGATTGATTACTAACTTTAAAATTCTGTCTTTAAGAGTAGAACATTTTAAGAAGATTCAGGCTGACATGGCAAAAGGAGAATACGAGAAATATACAAAAAAAGAGAGGTCAGTCATTAACAAGCAGATTGAAAAAATGAGAATTTTATTCGGAGGTTTGGAAAATTTAACCAGAGTGCCGGAGGCAATGTTTGTCGTTGATTTGGATATTAAAGGCCACAATACCGCGATTAGAGAAGCGCGCCGAATGAAAGTTCCCGTGGTGGCAATTATTGATAGCGATGATAACCCTGATTTGATTGATTATCCGATTCCAGCCAATGATCACGCTAAAGCAAGCATTGAATGGATAATCAATAAAATAGTGGGAAAAATTTCCTCTGATAATTAATAGGGCAGTTATCGATTTGCTTATCTTTTTAAGATTGTTTTATAATTTAAATTTATGAAAGAGCAAGTTCAAAAACTTAGGGATATTACGAGCGCCGGCGTGATGGAGTGCAAAAAAGCGCTTGAAGACGCAGGCGGCGACCTTGAAAAAGCCATAACTATCATTCACGAAAGAGGTTTAGTTAAAGCTGAAAAAAAGAGCGAGCGGGCTACCGGCGCCGGACTTTTGCAGTCTTATATCCACAACGAAAGAGTCGGCGTATTGCTTGAGCTTAGATGTGAAACTGATTTTGTGGCGCGCAATCCCGTATTTAAGGAACTTGCCCATAATCTGGCAATGCATGTTGCCGCAATGAATCCAAAGGACAGCGAGGAATTATTGGCTCAAAATTATGTCAAAGACGAATCATTAAATATTGAATCCTTAATAAAACAAACAGTCGCCAAACTGGGTGAAAATATCAAAGTGGAAAGATTTTGCCGATACGAAATATAGTAATTACAATAATACTAATAAAATTTAATAATGCGACTAGCGTTATTCGCTAAAAATTCGCATTATTAGTGAATACTCCATGTATAACTTTATTCTTCAAACCATTATAATGTTTAGCCTCGGAGCGATGATTTATTTAATTGCCCGGGCAGTGCCCAGAGTTAGCGATATCAGAGAAGACTTTGAAAGGACGCCTTATGCCAAAATCGATAAATTGATTTCCTTTTTGCCGCTTGAAAGGTTGGATGTTACTTTAAGCACTCAGCTGGAAAAAGCTTTAAGAAAAATCAAGCTTATATTGATGAAGTGGGATAATTTGGTAACTCACCATCTTAAAAAAGTAAAAAAAACCAACGGCAATGGCGAGAAACCTGCTTTATTTGATAATATCGAGGAACAAAGTGAAACTGACAAAACTCCAGAAAATTAATTTAATCCGGCGGTGGCTGAACGGCAACTTTAAAATAAGAATTGACAAAATTAAACAGGGTAGTAGACTGTTGTTATGAATAGTAAAGACAAAGGATCATTAGCCGTTTCTCAATGTATTGCTAAATTAACAGCGTTTGGCTATGAAGTTTTACTTCCCTTAGGAGATAGAAAGCGATATGATTTAGTATTTGATGATGGTAAAAAATTAAATAAAGTACAAATAAAATTTGCAGGTAAAAGTAGTCGAGGAGCACATTGCGCCAATCTTAGAATTACTGGAGGTAATCAAAGTTTTAATTATGCTAAAAAATATAGAGATGACGATTTTGATTATTTATTTATTTATACCGCTGATAATCGTTGTTATTTAATAAAATGGCAAGAAATAAGCGCAAGGAATGTAATATCATTAGAAGATGAAAAATATCAAAAATATTTAATATAATAATATAGATAGTAAATTAAAATCCAGGGGTGGTAGAGCGGTCAATTACACGGGTCTGTAAAACCCGCGGGCATGTCCCTTCGCAGGTTCAAATCCTGCCCCCTGGACATCTTAAAGGGCAAATTAGTAAAATGGCACAAAATAAAAATCCCCCCTCACTTTGGGGGATTTTTGTTTGCTCCTAAGCCTAGAATCTGCTAAGATTTTTATAAATATATGGATATAAAAGAAAAAATCAATTTAATATCCCGTTTAACCGAGGAGGTTATTGAAAGCGATGAGCTGGAGTTTTTGTTTTCTCAAAATACTCCTTTAAAGCATTATATCGGCTTAGAGATTTCCGGAAAAATTCATTTAGGCACCGGATTGATTTGCATGCAAAAAGTTAAAGATTTTTTCGATGCCGGAGTTAAAACGCATATTTTTTTGGCAGATTATCATACCTGGATAAATGATAAGCTGGGCGGCAATCTCGACGCGATAAAAAAAACAGCGGTTGGTTATTTTGAAGAAGGCTTAAAAATTTCTTATAAATGTTTAGGCGGCAATCCTAATGATTTAAATTTCATTTTAGCTTCGGATTTTTATCATAATAACGATTTATACTGGCAAACCTTGATTGATGTCAGCAAAAATACGAGTTTGGCAAGAATGCAAAGAAGCATAACGATTATGGGCAGGCGCGAGGGGATAGAAGTTGATTTTGCCAAACTTCTTTATCCGGCAATGCAGGTGGCAGATATTTTTGCCGGCGGCTTTAATTTTTCTCATGCCGGTCTTGACCAGCGAAAAGCCAACGTTATAGCACGCGATGTCGCAAACCAATTGAAATTTTCTCCGCTTAAAATCGGCGATAAGATTATAAAACCGGTGGCAGTGCATCATCATCTGCTCTTGGGGCTAAATAAGCCGAATAACGGCGCTTCAGGCGAAGATTTGCAAACATCGATGAAAATGTCTAAATCTAAGCCGGACAGCGCGATTTTTATTCACGATAGCGAAGAAGATATTTTGAGAAAAATTAAAAAAGCTTATTGTCCGGAGAAAGATATTGAATTTAATCCTATTATTGATTGGGCGAGATATTTAATTTTCAGCCGGGAAAATAAAATCACAATTTCTCGGAAGGCGGAGCACGGCGGAAATCTTGAAATTTTTTCGATTGAAGAATTGGAAAAAATTTTTAAAAGTGGCGGACTTCATCCAGAAGACCTTAAAAAATTTGTAGCCGAATATTTGATTGAATTATTAAATCCTGCCAGAGAATATTTTAGCAAAGGCGAACCTAAAATAATGCTGGAAGAGCTTGAAGAATTAATAAAAAAAAGTTAAGATTGTTTGCGTTGCCGGGGTAGCTCAATGGTAGAGCAATGCTTTTGCGAAGCCCCGTTAGATATGCCGGCGTAGCTCAGGGGCAGAGCAACGGTTTTGTAAACCGTAGGTCGTGGGTTCGAATCCCTCCGCCGGCTTATCGGCATATCTAACGGGGTAAACTTCGGTTGGAGGTTCGACTCCTCTCTCCGGCTCCCGGTTAGATGCCAGAGTAGTTTAGTGGCAGAACGCCACCATTTATGCCGATGTAGTTCAGTGGCAGAACGCTTTCATGGTAAGAAAGAGGTCGGGAGTTCGATTCTCCCCATCGGCTCAAAATGTAGTTATATTTAATTATCAGCTATTGTTTTTTTAATATTAATGTTTAAAATAAAATAAACCCCTGTGCCTATGAGCGCGTGAGGAATGGCGCAAGCCATTTAATTGCATAGTTTTATGCAGTTTATAGGCGCGGGGGTGGAATTGTTTAAAGTTTCAACGATTATGGCTAAATCAAAATTTTCAGAAAATTTAATAAAGCTTAAATGTACAATTTGCAAGAGAAATAATTATTATACGCGCAAGAAAAAATCTTTAGAGCGGAAGTTGGAATATCAAAAGTATTGCAAGTGGTGCAAGAAGCGCACAACCCATAAACAGGCCAAGGTATAATTTCTTTATAAAAATCCCGAATATAAAATATTTGGAATTTTTAAATGGGCCTATAGTTCAATGGCAGAATGACGGTCTCCAAAACCGTTGATCGAGGTTCAAATCCTCGTGGGCCCGCAAAACGCGAAAAATAATTTTTTTGGTTTTCTAGCAAATTTTAAAATAAATAAAACCCCTTGATTACATCAAGGGGTTTTTGATATTCCTTTTTCTTATTTTTTCTCCTTTCTTTTTATTATTGTTATTCCGTAGCCCTTAGCAAGCATTTTATCGGCTATGTTGATGGCTTCGTCTTGACAACAGTGTTGTTCTCCGCTGTCGTGTTTTTCTGAGCCGTTATTGCTTTTTTCCCATCTAATAGTCCAATCTTTTCCTTGCAGATTTTTCTTATCATTCATTTTCTTGTTCCTTTTTGTTTGGGTTCTAGATATTTCCTTCGTTTCTAAGCCTCTTGCACTTTTTTTCGGCGCAGTTGCTAAAATGGCACAAATTATCTCGCGGTTTATTGGCGCTGGGCAATATTTTATTTTTTTCCAATTCAGGCTTAAGAAATTGTTTTTTTTCTTCCCTTTCTTTCATTAAGACCTCCTTTTTGAGTTTTAAAATTTCAAAAAATTGGCAATTAAGTCAATTTATATTATTATAGTATTAATGAATAGTATAGTCAATCAGGAATACGAAAATCTAATTGATTCTTTAATCCAGGATGGTTATTTAAAAACACTGGAAATAATTGAAGCATTTAGGGCAGTTGATAGAATTAATTTCGTATCCGAAGAATATAAAAACGAAGCTTATATTAATGCGCCTTTACCCATCGGTTTTGGCCAAACCATTTCCCAACCCTTAACGGTTGCTTTTATGATTGAGCTTTTAGGACCTAAATCCGGAGAGCATATATTGGAAATTGGCGCAGGCAGCGGCTGGCAGACGGCGATTTTATCTTATTTGGCAGATAAGGATAGCGATAAAAATATCCTTGAAAAAAACGATATTTCAGAAGCAGAAAATTCTGTTAATTCTGAAAAACCGGCGCCAAAAGTAATAGCTATAGAGCGCATTCCCGAGCTTAAAGAAATGGCCGAGAAGAATGTTTCAAAGTATAATTTTATTGAAAAAGGCATCACTAGCGTTATTTTGGCAGATGGTTCTAAGGGCTATAAACCTGCGGAGTTTTATGATAAAATTATTTGTGGAGCCGCTAGTTCTGGCGATGTGCCTGGCGAATGGCGAAAACAATTAAAAATCGGCGGCCGAATAGTCGCGCCGGTTGATAATTCGATTGTTGTAATTGACAAGCTGGCTAAAAATGAATATTCTCAAAAAGAGTATTTTGGTTTCAGTTTTGTGCCGTTAATAAAAGAGTAATTACTAATAATGCAAAATTTTTTAAATAATGCGAGTTAGATACATCGGCATTATTTGCTGTTGATTAGCATTATTCGCGAACACTATTATGACTTCTTTAGAAAAAATTGCGAAAATTCTTAGGGTTGATAAAAATACCATTACCGTTATTAGAGATAAAGCCGAAGCGCTTACCGGTAAAACCGATGTTTTTGACAAGATTATCGAAGAGAACGAAGCTCTTATTAAAAATCGGCTTCAATTAAAAGAGCTGGATAAAAATATCAAAGCGGAAGAAATTTATAACGCCTTAATAGAAAAAATCAGACAAGATGATTTGCAATTGTTTAAAGCCTTAGGCAAGCCGTCTTTTATGTTAAAAGAAGACGTTGACGGAGTTTTAGAAAAAACCAGGCAATTAATGCCGCCTTTTAAAGGTTTGTTTTTAAAAAAAGAAAAAGCGGTTGATTTAATTAAAAAAGAACCGCCTCAAAAAGTTATTAGCTATCTTGGTTATCGCGATGTTAATGAATTAATTGACCGGGAACATATTTTTGAAATTTACGCTGCCATTCGCTTGTTTGAAGACCCGAAATGGTTTAATGAAGTTTTTGTCAAACAATACGATGGTTTGACTCCCAGCGATTTTGAAGAAAGGGAAATAGAAATAAAATCTTTAACTCAAAAGTGGGTCGGAGTTGCCCAGTCTTTTTTGAAAAAAAGATATCAAAACATTTCCCACTTGAAAGAATTGGGGTTTATTTTCGTAGTGCCCATTGAGCTGGGCATGCTCGGGGAAGTGACCAGAGCTTTTTCTTTAGCGCTCCATTATTTTTATGAAGTTAAGGCTTATTCCGAACTTTTTAAGGAATTTGCCAATGACCCGTTAAATTTTGGAAAAAATTTAGGCTCCATTGTGAAAGTGGAAATCATTGAAAAAAGGCCTCCGGAAACCGATAAGCTTCGCTGGCTGGTTCTTCCAAGATACTTGGCGAAATACGACGAAAACGACTGGCGATTGCTTGAGCCCCATGTTTCTCCGGAGGCGCTTTATTGGGTTCAGGCAGAGGAGGCCTTAACCAATATTAATAAAATTTTTAAGGATGTTTTTGTTGACTTTAATTTCTGGGGCGGCTTGGATTGGGTAGGCGATTATTTTAAAACCGCTACCGGCGTGGAAGTTCTGGTAAGTTTCAATTTAGTTGATTCCATTATGTCTTTAATCAGGGAAAAAGAACTGGAAAAATACTTATATCATCACCAGGAATCATTATGGAACAAAATTTTCATTGAATATTTTGGCAAAGAAAAACTTGAAGAAATTTCACGAAAGAATTTAGTTAAAGGATATTTTGAAATATAGCAGTAATAATTATTCATAAATTATGAGGTCTGAAAAGTTTAAATTGGGCGGCGCAGAGGCTTCCGAAAAAGACTTGGAAAAAACATCAAACGCTCTGCGTGATTTTAAAAAGTCATTGCCGGAATTAAAAAAAGAGCCAAAAGATTTGGGTGCCGCGGCATCTAAAAAAGAATTAGTAAAAGGAATCGAAGAATCTTCAAAAATAAAGTTTCAACTTAGCCAAATCGACAGCTTAAAAGACGAATTTATTGTTTTAAACGAGCGCGACGGCAATTTTTTTACGTTAAGCGACCGAAAATATTATGTAAAGCTGGATCAAAAACTGAAACAATTATTAGACAATTTTGAAGCCGGAGAATTTAAAGGCGATATTTTGAAAGAAGTAAAATCAATAAGGAATAAATTCAGCGGGTTGTTGCAAGGGACATATAATAAAAAAATAAGCGATATCAAAATTAAAGCGCCCGGAGAGTCAATTGCTCAAGCAGAAAATTCATCAAAAGAGGAACAAGAACAATTTGAAATCGAAGAAGGCGCGCTGGAAGCAGAAGAAGAAATAGAAGAAACAAAAGAAAATTTGGAATCAAAGCAATTAACTAATTCCGAAAAATCAGAAAAAGATTTAAAAAAGAAATCTTCGGTTAAAATTGATAAAAAACCAAAAATAAAAAAAGAAAAAACTTATGTTTATTCGGAGAAAGACAGGCTCGGCAATGAATTAGCGATAGTCAAGAGAAAGCTTAAAGAAGCGCAAAAAAACGGCAAGAATAAAAATAAAGATTATTTTGAAAAAAGAGTCGCTTTTTTTCAGGAAGAATTTAACAAAGCCAAAGAAAAGAGAGACGAAATAGAATTAAAGGAAAAAATTAAGGCAGAAAAAAAAGAAAAAGAAACGGCTGTTAAGCCGAAAATTATCGAGGCGCCGGAAGAACTATCCGCGGTTATTGAAAAAAGCGGGATTAATAAAGTTATTGAACCGGCTTCTGTTGCCGAAAAAGAAATCAGAGAAGAAGATTTGCCCGAAGCTGAAGTGATTGGAGAAGTCAGAGAAGAGGACTTACCAGAAGCTGAAGTTATTGGTGAAGTCGGAGAAGAAATTAAAGAAAAAATCAAGCCAAAAGTCATATTCGAACCATCAGAAGAATCCAAGGAAGCGCCAAGAGCGGCTACATTAGATGATAGTGAAATAGACGGGCTTTTTGAAAGCCCCGAAGGCGCAAATAAAAAAGAAAAAAAGGCGGAAAATTTCTTAGTCAATGAAAAAAGAGCGGCTTATCTCGAGGTTTATAAAAAATTAAAAGAAGCAAAAAAAGAAGGTGTTGGGATTAGTGATTTATTACTGAAAATGCGCCAATCGAAAGAGGAATACGATGAATCAAAAATTAAGTACGGCAGAGAGTTGCTTTCTAATGCAAAACAAAGATTAGAGGGAAAAGGAGTTTCCGGCGAAAAATTGTCAAAAATATTGGAAAGATACGAAAAGTGGCCAGTTTTTAAAGAATTAGTGGTTAATGAAAACTTGGTTTTGCAAAAAGAGCAGATTGAACAATTTCCGCCCAAAGAAAAGAATATTGCCAGAAATATGCTGGACTGGTATTTGAATCAAGGCAAGTACACCAGAATTGCAATTTCCACTGCTTTGGTTACCGGTGCTGTGGCGCTTTCAGGCGGATTTTCTGCTGTTCCGGCTGCTGCGCTTATGTTTGCCGGACAAAGATATGTTAAAGGAGCTTTGTCAGTCGGCATTGGCCAGTATGTCGGCAAAGGTGTTGATTGGATTTATTCAAAACTTGGCTCTTTTGACAAAGAAAAAGCGATTTCCAAATTAAAAACCGGATTCTCGGTAGAAAAATTAGCTGAAGTTGAAAATGATTACCATAAGATATTAGAAGAATCAGTCGGAGCACAGAGAAAAAAACTTATTATTAAAGCCGCAGCTATGATTGCTTCAGGCGCTGGCGCGTCAATTGGTTTGAATATGCTTGAGCAGGCAATGCCTTCGATTAAGTTAACTGCCGGAGAGTGGTTGCTGGGGAAAAAACCCGAAGTAGAATCTGGAGTAGAAATTGAACATCCTTTATCTGAAGCTTATAGCCCAGACGTCAAAACCAAAGTTGCAGAAATTTCGGCAGAAATAAGAGCCGGACATCAAGCAGATTTGGCGACCATTAAGCAGGGCGAGGGCGTTTGGCATGCGGTTTATCGGCAGTTAGAAGACCGGCTTTATGATGATCCTAAAAAATTCGGTTTAAGTCAGGAAGATCTGACGAATGCCGAAAAAATAAAAAGTGTTTTAAATCGCCAAACCAATCAGCTTCTTGTTGAACAGGGTTATATTAAAGTCGATGGAACGGAAATAAGAATCGCAAAGCCGGGAGTGGAGGTTTTGCTTGGCGATAATAATGAAATTAACATTAAAGACGCGGGAGAATCGACTTATGTTTGGAAAAAGCCGGAAATATCAGAAGTAACGGAAATCAGTAATGAAAAAAACCTAGATAAAATCTTGGAAAATTTCAATAATCAGAATTTGGCGGAAAAAGAAAGACTGGTCAATCTTTATAATTCTGACATTGAAGCCATGGAAGGTAATTTAGCTAATGGTCTTGGCAGTGAGGAAGAAATAGATAGGTTAAAAGACATAAGAGATGCTCTGATGAGCAATAGAAAATTTGAAGACAGCCGACAAATTTATTCTGCTTATCTCGGGTTTTTGGAAAGAAAAATAGGCCTAACTGGCAATGAATATGAAGCGATTAAGGGAATCAAGGTAGATAAATTTTTAGAGGAAAATAAGGGCAGCTGGTTATCTTGGGGCAAACAAAAGCATTATGAGAATTTGGCGGAAATAATAAATTCTTTGGGGATTTCTGAAAGCGATAAAGGATTTTTTACGATTGAGCAGATAATAAAAAGCAAAATCAGCGGCAATCGTTGATTATCAATGATTTATCAAGGTCGAAAATAAATTGAAGATAAATTACAGAAAAAATGGACAATATTTTAAAACAAAATTTAATTAAAGAAATAGGGCTTGATACTTTGCCCCAAGAAGAGCAAGAAAGCGCGCTTTTGAGCATTGGACGGATAATTTTCCAGGGAGTTTTGATAAAAGTGCTTGATGAGCTTAATGATAAAGACAAGGATGAACTTGAAAAATTACTTGCAGAAAAATCTGACGATGAAGCCGCAATATTGAATTTTTTGCGCGCAAAAGTTGCTAACCTTGAAGAAATTATTAAAAGTGAAGTAGAGAGATTTAAAAAAGAGAGCGTTGATTTTACGAAAAGCGTTTAAATCGGCCAAGATATTGACTTTTTAAATCAGTCTGATAATATTATAAAAATTCCGCAGACCATCTCCCGACGTTACGTCGAGGGATCTCCCGACGTAACGTCGGGAGACAGGTGCTCCGCAAAGCGGAGATAAATCCTGTTGAGGAACTGGTAAATTTAGTTTCTCTTAAGTGCGTCTGCAAATAGGCGCATTTTTATTTAAAGTAATCGCTAACAACGAAAATTAATTGCTGAAATTAGCATTATTCGCGAACATTATATGCTTACAAAAGAGCAAAAAAAACAGCAAATAGAAGAAGGAAAGAAATTGCTTAAAAACAGCAAGGTTTTGCTTTTTGTTGATTTTAGCGGAACTACTGTTGAAGATTTGAAAAAATTAAGGATAGCGCTTCTTAATTTTGGAGCTAAAATGAAAGTTTTTAAAAAAAGATTATTAAGGATAATTTTGAATGAAAGCGGTTATGATTTTACTCCGGAACAGTTTGATTTACAGGCTGGCGCGATATTTTCGCCTGTCGAAATTTCCGAGGCTGCTGGTCCTATTTATAAGTTTTCCAAAGAAACCAAAAGTAAAAATTTCAAGATTTTAGGCGCCTATGATTTATTGGCCAAGAATTTTTGCGATGGCGATATGGTTAAAAAAATCGGTCAATTGCCTTCCCGAGAAGTATTGCTCGCTCAATTGGCTGGCATGCTTTCCGCGCCCATGAAGATGTTTTTATATGTGCTGGATCAAAAATCAAAACAAACGGTCGAAAAATAAAGCAATCCAAATATACAAATAACATCCGAATTTACAAATCTTATTAATAAACTTATATTTGCAAGATTTGAAGCATTCGGATAAATTAGTAGATTGGGATTATATATATGGAAAAATTTAACGATATAATTGAAAAAATTGAAAAATTAACCGTGGTGGAGTTGGCAGAATTAATTAAAGCATTGGAAGAAAAATTCGGCGTTTCTGCCGCTATGCCTATGGCTTCTGGAGCCGGAGCCGCTGCCGCTTCTGCTGAAGAAAAAACTTCATATGACGTTGTTCTTAAAGCAGTCGGAGAGCAGAAAATAAATGTTATTAAAGCTGTTAAGGAAGCCACTGGCCTTGGGCTCAAAGAAGCTAAAGATTTAGTTGAAGGCGCGCCTAAGCCGGTAAAACAAGGATTGAAAAAAGAAGAAGCAGAAGAGCTTAAAAAGAAACTGGAGGAAGTTGGAGCAACCGTGGAATTGGCTTAAACAAAAAAGACGCTGATTGAAAAGGCGTCTTTTTTGTTTATAATTAATTTTTAAAGATAGTTAATTTGACGGTAAAATATTTCATTTACTCTATTGCAAATTTTATGCGCCTTTAGCTCAGTGGTAGAGCGTTCGATTCACATTCGAAAGGCCGTAGGTTCGATCCCTACAAGGCGCACCACATTGGAAATGTCAAAGATTCAGATGTCGCCTCGCTTCGCTCGGCGACCAAATCGTACGGATTTTTCAGGGCAAAAAGAAATTCCCGATTCCGTTAGAAGCAGAAAAGAAAAATTTTCATAAGATTGTTTCCAAGAAGCGGCAATTGCTGCTTCTTGACTTTTTGTGGGTTTAATGCAAGACTGTTGATTAATTAGTTAGCACATTGACAAAAGAAAGGAGCGACTGATGAAAACGACCGAAATTGCTGCATCGTTTGTTAATTTGGCTCTCAAGCATGACTGGAGCAAGGTCAAGGAACTTTCCGCCGATGAAGTGCAGATTCTCTTCGCGACCGTCTTTGCCGCTGGATTCGAGCCAACGAAGGTTGTCCCCGGAAAGCTCGTCGGACACTATCGCGACCAAGATGGGAGCAGTACAGGCGAAACCTATCCAATCAACGGCTACTGCCCCTACAAGGTGATCAGCCGAGATGGCGACGATCACTACCGCGCATCGGGATGGCTCAATCGTGCTCTGTACTTCGCCAGTAGAGAAACAGATCGCCAAGAGCGTATCAAGGCAATCCAGCACGAGATCGAGCGTAGTGTCCCGCTCAAGCCGATCCAGTTGACCTCTGATGGCGATTTTCTGCGAGAGTACCCGCCTTCCGGCGATTACTTCGTGGACCACACCAGAGATGACCGCGAACTTAGTTCTTGCGTGGGCATCCATGATTTCTGCAACTGCTGGATAGATCGCACGCGAGCCACCAAGACGCACGACGCAATCGTATGCCGCGGTTGCCACCTGCGAGTTCTGTTCCCGAAGGAGATCGAGACCTACGGAGAGTTGAGGCAGGTTCTCGCTTCCAAGTTCGTTTAAGTTTCGGCGTAGACGAAATGTCCTCGCTGAACACTACATCGGGACGGGTAGAGAAATCTCCCCGTCCCTTTTCTTTTTTATAAATTCAAAGAACAAAGAATTTGCCGTCAAAGAAAAACTTGAAATTGTCATTCGTGCGGCTCCGCCGCCTTTCCGAATTTTCGCGGGGGGAATTTTCCGGAAAAATGCGTTCGGACTAATTCAAGAATACTGCACCAAATCGGCTCATCTATGAATTGATCGATGAGCCGATTTTTATTCAATAATTATGCGCATTTTCAAAGAATCGGCTCATTGATATAAATAACAATTATAAAGATAGTGGCAGGTCTTTGCAGTTTTATTTCCTGATAAACGCCTCTTTAGGAGAAAGATAAGAAGCGCGCCGGGCCGGCCAAAATCCGGAAACCAATCCGATTAAGCTTGATGAGCCAAGAATCAAGCCGACAAACCATAAAGGCGTAATAAATAAATCAAATGGCTTGCCGCCGAATCTTTGAGCTAAAATATTTAAACCTAAATTAGATAATTCTCCGGCGCCTACTCCCAAAGTTATCCCGCCAACGCCTCCTAATAATCCCATTACAAAAGATTCCATTAGAAATAAATTTCTTACATCTTTATCGGTTGCGCCCAGAGATTTAATAATACCCACTTCGAAAATACGTTCCATAAAACTGATAATCATTGTGTTGAACATTCCAACAGCGGCGACGATTAAAGCCGTAACTCCGAAAACGCCCAAAACCATGGTAATGATGTTCATTACTTTTCCGGCTTGATTGACTAAATCAATTCTGGCGGAAATAAGGAAACCTTTTTCTATCATTTTATCGCGCAATCCTTCTACGCTGTTTATGTCTTTGGCTTTAACCAAAACCTTTTTAAAAAAAGGCGGTTTTTTGGAAATATATTCGTCGGGAATAAAAGCAAAAGGCGGCTGTAATTCATCGGTCATTATTCCTTTAAGCGTCAGCAGTTCTTTTGTTTCCGCTTCTTCAACGTCTATTTTTTCTTCGCTTTGATAAAATATTTTGAATGAAAATTTCGGAGCAGCATTAGATTTTGCGTTGGTAAAATTTAAATAATCGGCTGAAAGACCGGTTAATTGAAGAGCGGAGTTGGATAAAATCGTTGTCGGTTCAAGCTTTGCGAAGCTTGTTCCCAGATCGGGAAGTTGCCCTGATAATCGGAAATAACTCGGCTTTATTATTTTGACGATAATAAGGCCCGAGGATTTTTCATATTTTATTTCTCCGGTAAATTCTGCTACCGGAGAAATCTCTGCGGCTTCAGGTATTTCTGAAATCATTTTTAAATCCTCATAGGTGATATTGCGCTCTGCTTCAGATGGGTAATAAGCTTCAACGGAAATTAAAGAATCTTCAGTTGCCACCAATTTTCCTATAAGAACGTATTGCAATCCATAGCCCAGAGAAACAAGAAACAAAACTGTTCCGATGCCGAACGACATGCCCAAAATCGTCAAACCTGTCCGCAAGGGTTTAGTTTTAAAGACTCTTAAGGAGAGTTTTAAAAGGTCGATTAATTTTAAGCCATGGCCTAATTTAGAGCTGAAATCTAAACTCATACTGCTTTAAGAGTATTTAAATTATTATTATTTTTCAAAACCATTTCCATTTTTTCGGAAATTTTTTGGCTGGTGCGGTAAGAAAAGCCGATGCCGAATTGTTTTTTGGATAAGCTGACGGTTTTCAAGAAATCAGGTGCGCCGATAATAGAGCGGAGCCGTTCGGAAATAATTTCTTCCATCTGAATTTTTTGCAATTCCGACAATTTTCCGCGGTAATCTTTTAACAGCCACATTCTTATTTTTTCCACTTCGTCTTTGAGCGGAGACTCTGGATTTTTTTCCAATTCCATATAAACTTCATCCACCTCTTTTCTTTCTTCAATTACGTCATTAACGTAATCGGCGATTTTTTTGGCTTTTTGTTTCCATAAGCCGATACCGCCCTCGGCAAACGGCCGGTCAAGCACGTTTCGAAAAATCTCCGAATCGATTTTATTTTCCAAGTGCTGTTTTAAAAAAAATTCAAATCTTTTTACTTCGTCAATTGAGTATCCGCGCAGCAGCATATTGGCGAGCGCGCTGGCCGCGATTTCAGCAGCTGACATTTGCTGTGAAAGTTCCTGATAAAGATGCTTGGATACCGATTCGGCAACGGTTTTCGGCTTTGATTCCTCGGTTTTCAAAATAGTGCCGTCTTTCATGTAAAAAATTTTTTTGGCATCGCGTAAACTCCAGGCTTCGTGCGTTACCATAATGATTGTCCGGCCGTCTTTTTCGTTTAATTCTTTCAAAAATTCTAAAACTTTTTGCGCGTTAACTGAATCGAGGTTTCCCAAAGGTTCGTCCGCGACAATAATCGGCGGATTATTGGCTAGGGCTCTCGCAATGCCGACTCTTTGCTGTTGGCCGCCTGATAATTCATAAGGATATCTTTCAGCCAAATGTTTTATATCCAGTCTTTCTAAAAGTTTCATTGCTTCGGATTTTCTTTTTTCTTCGGATACGCCCAGAAATGCCATTGGCAAAGCAACGTTATTGATTACCGTAAGCGAGGGGATTAAGTTAAATTGTTGGAATACTATGCCAACCCCGATTTGCCTGTAAATTGCCAGTTCGCGCCGCGAAAAATTAGAAATATCCCGGTTATTAATCAAAATTTTTCCGTCATTAACCTGGTCGATTCCGGCAATAGTGTAAAGCAAAGTTGTTTTTCCGCAACCTGATGGTCCGAAAAAAGCGACATACTCGCCCCGATTAATATCTAAATCAATATTTTTCAATGCCCAAACTTCCGAGGGCTTGCCTCGGTCATACCAGAGATTTACATTTTGTAATTTTATAATAGACTCCATAGAGTGATCGCGAATAATGCTAATAAAATTTCTAAATAATGCGAATAAATTAAAATTGAGAATTTAAAATGCGACGATATTTTATACCTTCTTTAGTAAAATAAATTAAAATTCCCAATTTTAGATTAGCCGCTTTAAGATAAGTTAGTATTTGTTTAACATGGGCATAACCTAATTTTGATACTACTTTTATTTCGATTAAAATTTTATCATCAACAATAAAATCGGCAAAATATCGGCCAATATTTATCGCTTTGTATTGCAATGGAATATAAGCTTCTTGTTTGTATGACAATCCCAACTCATCTAGTTCTTCCTTAAGAGCTTTTTGATAATCTTTTTCCGGCAATCCCCAACCTAATTCATTGAATATATTAAATGATGCGCCAACAATTTTATAACTTAATTCCGGGAAAATTATTTTTTCCGCTGATCTTGTACTTGTTTTATTGATTCGCATTATTTTTATTTTTTTAAATTCGCATTATTTGCGATTACTTTCCAATCATTTTTTCCACATATTCAATTAAATCTTTAGGCAGATTATCGCTTTTAATCATATAATTTTCCGCGCCTAATTCTTTTACTTGTTTTTTAAGCGTGTCTTCGCTGTGGCCGGAAAAAACGATAACCTTGACATCTTTAAGCTCCGGGTCGGTTTTGATCTTTTTAAGAAAATTTAAACCCGCCTCTGGCGAGGTGATTATTCGGCCGTCTTTTTCCGCAGGCATCACCAGGTCGGTGAAGATTATATGAGGCCTTGTTTTTGGGTCTGAAATTATTGCTTCGGCTTTTTGGGGAGATTCCACGGTGGTTAGATCGTATTTATTATCCAAGCCGTGAATCCAGAAAATATCCCGGAAATAAATTCTTATCATCTCGTCGTCGTCAACCAGAAGGATTTTAATTTTATTGGAAGGGTCAAACATTTAGAGTAATCGCAAATAATGCTATTTGAATTTTTAAGTAATTCAAATAACTTAATCATTTTATTATAGTATAATAATAAGACAATGATAAGAATAGCCGCAATAGTTATCCACAATATAAATAGGCAATTTAAGAGATTTCTTGGTATAATTTAAGCTAAAGATGTCAAGATATAAAAAACTTTTTCATGAGCTGACCGCGTTGTTTTTGATTGCCGCAATTATTGCCGGCACTTTTTATTATCAGCCTAAAGAAGCCTATGCCGCAACCTATACTTTCAGCCAAAGCAATTGGAGCGGGGGAGTAACGGCCAATACCGCCAGCCACGCGAGCAATCAAACCGGCTGGACCGAGTATTCTTCTTCAACCGCGGGAATGTCAATTTCAACCAACTTGCAATTAGCCACCACTTCATTTTCTTTTACAGATGATGGAGCGACAAGCACCAGTGGCGTAGCAACTGGCGGAGGATTTTTAAGCGGTTCAACTTCTACGGTTGTGGTAACCGGAACAAGTACCACTGCGTCAAGTATAGTTTCCACCAAAACTTCTTTTAATTCCATCAATGACTTAACCACTAAAGCCGTGGATACAAATGGAAATGTTGGTCCGTATAATTCAGTTTATGCTGTAAATTCTAATACTATATTTATAAGTTATCAGGGAGGTTCTTCGGATCTTCTTTTTGCCAAATCAACAGATGGCGGAGCAACTTGGGCAACTTCAACTGTTGATTCTACGGGTGTTACCGGTTTATGGACATCAATTTACGCGGTTGACGCTAATACAATATTTATAAGTTATTATGATGATACTAGCGATGATTTGAAATTTGCCAAATCAACCAACGGCGGAGCCAGCTGGACGCTTGCAACTGTTGATTCATCAGCCACAATTGTTGGAACATTGACTTCAATTTCAGCGGTTGATTCAAGCACTATATTTATTGCTTATCAAGACACAACTAATGTTGATGTAAAATTTGCCAAATCAACCAACGGCGGCACGGATTGGACAACTTCAATTATTGACGCTCGAGCAACAGTTGGAGGCGGTCTTTTCCCTTCAATTGAAGCGATTAACGCTAATACATTATTTGTGAGTTATGTGGAAAGTGGTGTTGCCCTAATGTTTGCTTCATCAACTAATGGCGGCACAAGCTGGGCAACTTCAACCATTGACGCTTCTATGGGCGCCGCTCCAAATAAGACATCGCTTGAGGTTATTGATGCCAATAATATTTTAATAGCTTATGACGACGGAAGTCTTAGTAGTGATGTTCAGTTGGCTAAATATAACGGCACAAGCTGGACGATTTCTAATATAGATACCGTGCCAGCTTCAAGAGGAGAGAAATCGTTATTTGCCGCTGATGTTAATACATTGTTTGTGAGTTATTTGGAATCAAGTAATTATGACGTTAAATTTGCTACTTCAACTAATGGCGGCACAAGCTGGTCAACCTCTTTTCTTAATACAGGTGCATCTTACAATGATATTCACGGAATTGATGCTAATAATGTGTTTGTAAGTTATTATGCAAATTCTGCCGGAACTAATGATTTAATGGTAAGTATGAATCCGTATAATACCTCCGGCACTTTTGAATCAGCGACAATTGATTTAGTTAATAGGGCAACTTTCGGCGCTTTTTCCTGGAATGCCACAACAACCGCGGGAACAACTCTGCAATTTCAAGTAGCGGCGAATAATACCGGTTCTGGCTGGAGCTATGTTGGTACTGACGGGACTTCGGGAACATATTTCACGACTTCCGGCACGGACATACCTTCTTCTTTGTATAATAACCGTTATTTTCGTTATAAAGCTTATCTTTCATCAACAGTTTCCAGTTCCACTCCGATATTAAACGACGTTACCATTGTTTATCCGCAGACTTCCAGTCCTCCGGGAAGTTTAATTTCTTCGGCTTATGACGCGGGAGACAACACAACCTTAGTTTCAAAAATAAGCTGGATAGAAACCGGCACCTCCACTACGGAAACAGTTAAATTTCAGGTTCGGTCTTCGCCTGACGGTTCCGCTTGGTCTAATTGGTGCGGACCAACGGCTTGCGATAACAGCGATTATTTTGATTCTAATGATAATGGAATTTCTTTTAGCGTTTCGAGCAGTACGCACGCTTTAATGAACGGGGCAAATGACAGATGGTTTCAATATAAAGTTACTTTAGATTCCGGAGGAGGATCTTCGGCTACTGTTGATAATGTAGTTGTTACTTATGTGGTAAACGCGCCACCGAGCTTTGACAGCGCTTATGGTACAAATGGCGTTTCTGTGTCTCAAATATCAGACAGCGCCGATTCCAATTGGGGCAAAACTTTATTGATTTATAGTGCTAGAGATACTGATTCTTTAACCGGCACTACTAATCCGGGCTATATTACACCGTCCTTGGAATATCGATTAAATAGCGGCGCGGCTTGGACTTCGATAACCAGCGGCTATTTAAACAGCGGAGCTTTAAGCAATAAGCCGGTTCAGGAGCTTACATATTCTTCAACTTCCACCACAGTCACTTCCACTTCCACTTCAGCTATCTGGGATGCCGCTTCTCAACTAGGCACAAGTATTTTTTCCACCACTACTCAAATCAGAGTAACCGCTAATGATAACGAAGCCGCTAATTCCATTACTTCTTCCACCAGCGCGGTTTTTACTCTTGATACAAAAGTTCCGACCGCGACCGTAACTTTTGATTCCAGCGCCGGCGGTTCAACCGGTAATATTTTAAGCTTTAATTTTTCCGATGATTCTAATATCTCTTACAGATTTTCCAATAACAGCAATCTATCAGCTGACGGCTCAAACGGCACAAGCGGCCAGTGGCAAAGCGTTGGTGCTACTTCTATAAATTCCTCAACAACTTGGGCAATCAGCGCCGCGCCTAATTCAGAATCAGTTTATTATGAGGTTAGAGATGTTTATGGAAACACTTCTTCCGGTTCGGTTGTTGCGCCGGCCATCGGCAGTCAAAATTCAACCGGCTTAAACATTAAGGATGTTTCTAATGCTGATACCAGCCAATGGCGGGAATTTATTTCCTGGGTGCCTTATACCGCCACTTCCGGCGCTACATATGCTTCTTATCAAGTTTTTCGCTCCACCGACAATTCGAATTACAGCCAGATTTCTACTATTACAAGTTCTTCAACTAATTATTACACTGATTCCAGCGTTTCTTCTTCAACTACTTATTATTATAAAGTTAAATTTGTTGACACTGACGGCGATAAGTCGGAATTTTCCGCAGTAGCTAATGACTATGTTGACGGCCAAGGAGGCACGGATAATACCGCGCCGATAATTTCCAACGCTTCAAGCACTGAAGTGCAGTCAACTTGGGCAAAAATCACTTGGGAGACCGACGAATACGCCGATTCGCGGGTTGAATATTCCGCCACTCAAGGCTCATATACTTCCTCTGTTTATGTTGAAACACTACTCGCGTCTTCTACGCCTCATACGGTCTATATTACCGGGCTTACTCCCAGCGCCACTTATTATTTCCGCGTAAAATCAACAGACATTTTAAACAACACCCGAACAGACGATAATAGCGGCGTCGGTTATAGCTTTACGACTGTTGGCGGTCCGGCGATTACAAGTGTTTCCTGTACTAATATTGTTGGCACCTCTTTTACGGTTTCATGGAATACCAATGTTGATTCTAACTCCAGAGTTGATTATTCGGTGAATTCCACTTTAACAAACGCCACCAGTTCTGTCTCAAGCGGCATGGTTGGTTCCGGCGCTTTGGCCGGCGGATTATATCAGCACAGTGTTAATTTAACCGGTTTGTCTCAGGGAACAAATTATTACTTGCGGGTTCAATCCAATGATTCAAATAATAACGCCGCCATAGAGAACAACAGCGGAAATTTTTATCAGTGCCGGACAACTCTTGATACCAAACCGCCGGTAATTTCCAATATCATAACTCCGCTTATTACAAACACGCACGCAGTCATTACTTGGTCAACTGACGAGCCGTCAACTTCTCAAGTGGAATACGGCCCAAGTTCAGCTTCAACCGGAAATTATGCCACTACCACCACGCGCGATAATACTTTGACCACCGGCCATATTGTCACGATTAGCGGCCTAAGCGCGGTTACTCAATATTATTTCCGGGTTAAATCTTACGATATGAATCCCGACAGCGCCACAGCTGTTTCTGACGAGCAAAATTTCACTTCCGCTTCGGAAAAAGAAACAATAACGGTTTATGTGGTAAGCGGCGGAGGAGGCGCTGGAGCAAATGATACGTCAGGACCGACGATAGGCAATATTGAAGTTTCAAGCATTGGCGCATTCAGCGCAATTGTAAACTTAACCACTAATGAGGATTCCACAGTTTTTGTTGATTACGGAGAAAATGCTGAATACGGCTTAAACTCCGCTTCTTCGGATTTTCGCACGACTCATAGTATTAAACTTTCCAATCTTAGAATGGGCACGGATTATCATTTTAAAGTAAAAGCAATTGATAAAGCGGGAAATTCCGGCTCTTCTCCTGATCAAACTTTCAGCACCAAGTTTTTTGCCGAATCTGTAAGAGACTTAGTGACTCTCGAAAGAGCTTCGCAATTCCAGGAAGCGATAGAAAAATCAATTGAGTCAATTTTGCCTTCAATTCTTCCACCTTTTATTGAAGAACCGAGAGTTGTTGATATTACCGAAAACTCCGCGATTGTAAAATGGAAAACTAATATTCCGGCTTATTCGGTTGTGGCTTATGCTTTGGAAAAAGATTACGATATTTCTAAAACAAATCCTTATATTTCGGAAGTTTCTAATATTGAAATTAAAAGCGCCAGTCATGAAATTACATTAAGCGGTTTAGCGCCAAACGCCAAATATCACTATATGACAAAGTCTTTTAGCCTGCCTCAGGCAGTAGGCAAGAGCGCTGACCTAACTTTTTCCACTAAAGCCGGAAAAATAAATTCTCGCGTTTCTGATATTGATAACGACGCTATTGTGGTAGTTTGGTTTACGGAACAGCCAGCCAGTTCCATTGTGGAGTACAAGAATTTAAGAACCGGAGAAATCGGACAGAAAATCAGGGAAGAAAAAATCGTTGACCACAACATTAAAATTGAAAATCTTACGCCAGACACTTCTTACGAGATTAAAGTTTCCGGTTATAGCGAAGCAGGCAGTCTGATTGAGTCTCAAGAAACGCTTACTGCAAAAACCAGCAGAGACGTGGCTGCTCCGGTGATTTCCAATCTTAAGATTGACAGCGCCATGATTCCTGGCAGAAATGACAGAGTTCAGACAATCGTGAGTTGGAAGAGCGATGAGCCGTCAACCTCGCTCGTAGAATATGCCGAAGGTTCCGGTTCGGCTGACGACCCGCTTAATAATAGAGTAGAGATTAGCGATAATTTCAGCGAGACGCATAATGTAATTATCACAAAATTAAAACCAGGCAGCCTTTATAGAATGAGAGTTGCTTCAGTTGACGATGCCGGAAATAAGACGATTTCTCCGATTAGAACAATTATTACGCCGCGCCAATCAGAATCAATCGTTGATGTTATTGTTAAAAACTTCGAGGAAACATTCCAGTTTTTGAAGAAAGTAAGATAAGGGGATAAGCTGTGAATAAATTTTGAATTAATTTTAAAAAGCCCGCTTAAATAGCGGGCTTTTTAGTTGCTCTTAAAATTTTTTAATCGCTTGACTCATTATTATAAGTGGAGCAAAATTAAATAGAAGTGGGGAATTGTGGATAAGTATGGGGAAAAGTCAATAAATGGGGGATAACCGATTTTGTATGAGCAGAGCGAATTTACAAAATCGAGTTACCCCGCCCTCTAAGCGTTATGTATTTTGTTTACGTAATCAAAAATCGAAAGAATGACGAATTATATATTGGCTATACAAATGATTTAGAAAGGCGGATAAAAGAACATAAACTAAATTTCCCAGAAGATAAATATATTTATTATGAAGCTTATTTATACGAACAAGATGCGAGAAGCAGAGAGAAAAAACTTAAATATTATGGTAGCGCTTGGCGAGCGCTCAAAAAAAGAATTAATGCATAGAGGGCGGGGTGCTGAATTTTTCAGCTACTCGCCTTGCTTGTAGAAAAAATTCGCATGCTATTAGGCGAATACCAACATAATTTAGACTCTAAAGGCAGAATTGCTTTGCCGGCAAAATTTAGGCCAAACCTTTCAGGCGGAGCAATTATTACCAGAGGTTTAGACCATTGTTTATTTGCTTTTGGCGCTAAAGATTGGGAAATTTTAGCTCAAAAGCTTATTGCTTTACCTTTGGTTCAAGCCAATTCGCGAGCTTTTGCAAGGCTTATGCTTGCCGGTGCAATGGATGTTGAAATAGACAAGCAAGGCAGAATTTTAATACCGGATTATTTAAGAGAATATGCCGGATTAAAAAAAGAAGCAGTGATAGCCGGTTTGTATAACAGAATTGAAATTTGGGACAGTCTGGCATGGAAAGAATATAAAGCTAAAACAGAAAGCGCGTCCGATGAAATAGCGGAGAAACTGTCGGAGTTGGGAATTTAAATTAATTTTCAATTATCAATTTTCAAAAGATAATAAGAAATAAATTAGAAATTAAATAATTGAAAATTGATTGGAAAATTGAGAATTAGAAATTGAAAATTATGGTTCACGTTCCAGTTCTTTTAAAAGAAACAATAGATATTTTAAATCCTAAAACCGGAGAATTTTTTATAGATGGCACAGCCGGAAGCGGAGGGCACAGCGTCAAAATTCTGGAAAGAATCGGCCCTGAAGGGAAATTATTGGTGATTGATTGGGATAAAAAAAATATTGAATCGCTAAAAAATGGAATTTTTAAAAATTTTGAAAATGTGATTTTTGTAAATGAAAATAATGTAAATCTGCCGGAAATTTTAAAAAAATGTGATTTGCCAAAAGCCGACGGTTTGATTCTTGATTTGGGGTTTTCGTCGGAGCAACTGGAAAAATCAGGCAGAGGATTTAGTTTTTTAAAAAACGAGATTTTGGATATGAGATATAACACAGAATCCGAAGATATGACAGCGAGCGAGATTGTAAATAGTTTTAGCGATAAAGAGCTGGCCGATATTTTTTGGCTATACGGAGAAGAAAAATTTTCCCGGCAGATAGCTAAAAAAATTTTTGAAGAAAGGCGAAAGAAAAAAATAATAACCGCTTTTGATTTAGTCGAAGTTATTAAAAAAGCGGTGCCTGGAAATTACGAAAGAGGCAGAATTCATCCGGCTACAAGGGTTTTTCAGGCGCTAAGGATTTATGTAAATCATGAGCTGGAAAATCTGGAAAAAATTTCAAGCGATTTAGAAAAAATAATTAAACCAAAAGGTCGAATAGCAATAATTTCTTTTCATTCCTTGGAAGATCGTCTGGTAAAAACTAATTTCCGGAAATTAAAAAATGAAGCCAAAGCGGAAATTTTGACTAAAAAGCCAATCAGGCCGAGCGATGAAGAAATTAGAGAAAACTCAAGGAGCCGTTCTGCAAAATTAAGAGCCATTAAATTAAATTAAAATGACTATTATTCAACCCAATAAAAATAAAAATAAAATAAATTTTGTTATATCTTTTTTAATGCTGGTTCTAATTGCCTCTGTAGCGTGGGGAATTTTTATTTATAATCAATCCGTCAATTTTCGGCATGAAATAAGTAAAATGGAATCAAATATCAGAAATTTAGAGACAAAAAATGCCGAATTTAAGAACACTTTATATCAAATGACGGATTTAAAGAATTTAGAATCGTTTAAAAATAATCAATCGCTGGTTTTAGACGAACATCCGGAATATATAAGAGCAATCAATAAACAGCTTACTATTAGCAATTAAATTTAGAAATTTATGAGATGGCGTTTTCCCCTGGTCTTTGTAGTTATTATTATTTCTTACTTATTTTTAATATCCAATTTTTTTAATATTCAGATAAAAAATGGCAATGCTTATTATGATAGAGCCGTTGCTCAGCGAAAAGCCAGTGGAATTTTAGAGCCGTTAAGAGGCAATATTTACTTTACCGATAAAAATAATAATTTGATTCCCGCGGCCTTAAACAAGGATTATCCTGTAATTTTCGCTGATCCCAAGAAATTTTGGGAAGGCCTTTTTGAAGAAAATAAAAAATTTAATGAATCAGTAGAGGAATTAAATCAAGCGATAAAAATTTCCGGACCAATTTTGGAAAGAAAATTGAATAAGCGAGAAGATTCTTATGAATTGATTGTCCAGAAAGCGGATAGCGAACAAATAGACAACTTAAAAGAAAATAATTTTAAAGGAATTTATATTGACCAGCAAAAACTTCGCTCTTATCCCTTTAAAAATTTAGCTTCTCATGTTTTGGGATTTGTCGCTTCAGCCAATGAAGCCGAAATGAAAAAATACGGCGATGTGGAAATGGGCCGTTATGGAATTGAACTTGAGCGTAATTTGTCTTTAGCTGGCCAGCCCGGTGAAGAAAAAGATAATAAATTTATTAAAGCTCAAAACGGCTCAGATGTTATTTTAACGATTGATATAAATATTCAGACTCAAGCCGAGGAAATTCTGAAAAAATTAATAAATGATTGGCAAGCCGAAGGAGGTACGGCTATTGTCGAGGAGCCAAAGACCGGAAAAATTCTTGCGATGGTTAATTTTCCTGATTTTGACCCCAATGAATATTCCAAGTCGGAGATTAAAAATTTTATGAATCCTGCGGTAGAATTGGTTTATGAGCCGGGTTCGGTTTTTAAAGTAATTACCATGGCAGCCGGTTTTGACAGCGGAAAAATAACTCCTGACACAACATATATTGATACTGGTTCGGTTATTTTAAACGGAAAGAAAATTGAAAACTGGGACAAAAAAGCTTACGGAAAACAGACCATGACCAGTGTTATCGAGCATTCCTTAAATGTCGGCACTGTTTTCGCGGAAAAAAAAATAGGCCATAATATTTTTAAGGAATATCTTATTAAATTCGGTTTGGGCAAATTAACCGGCGTAAATTTACCGGGCGAAGTTAAGGGAAATATAAATAATTTAAAAAAAGGCAAGGATATTGATTTTGCCACTGCGTCTTTTGGTCAGGGAGTTTCAGTTACCCCGCTTCAACTAATCAGCGCTGTTTCTGCTATTGCTAATGGCGGAGTTTTAATGAAACCTATTATTTCAGCCGAAGAAAATCCGCAAATAGTTGCGCGAGTGATTAGCGAAGAATCGGCTCAGAAAGTGATAAAAACAATGGTTTCAGCTGTTCGGCTTAATAAAGTTGCCGATATCCCTAATTATTCAATTGGTGGAAAAACCGGAACCGCTTTCGTTCCCGACTTAAAGCGCGGCGGCTATTCCGACCAAGTTATAAATACTTATGTCGGTTTTGCATCCGCTTCAGACCCAAGGTTTATTATTCTGATAAAATTAGATAAAGCATCCGGAGCTCCATTGGCCGGCCAGACAGTTGCGCCGGCTTTTAAAGAATTAGCGCAATTTATAATAAATTATTATAATATAGCACCGGATAATCTATGAAATTAAAATGCATCAAATCTCGTTAAACATTCTAAAATACGTTCTCAAACAGCTTGCTCGTTTGACTATTTGGCGTTTTGAGCCCGATATTATTGCTATTACCGGAAGTGTTGGTAAAACATCGGCCAAAGAGGCGATTTTTGCTGTTTTAAGCGGTTATTCAAATGCAAACGGCAAAAAAAATGTAAGAAAAGCAAGCGAAAATTTTAATAATGAGCTTGGCGTGCCGCTTACTATTTTAGGTTCTTGGCAGAAAGTGGAGCGCCCGCTGATATTTTTCTGGCTAAAAATTATTGTTATTTCAGCGTTAAAATTGCTGTTTTCTTTTATTTCTCGTTTTAATTATCCCGATATTTTGATTTTAGAATACGGGGCATCTAAGCCGGGCGATATTAAATATCTTTTGGAAATTGCTCAGCCGAAAATTGCCGTGGTAACTGCAGTGGGCGAAGTGCCGGTGCATATTGAATTTTATAGTGACGTAGAAGCCATAGCCAGAGAAAAAGCAAAACTTATTGATGATTTGTCTTCGTTAAATTGGGCTGTTTTAAATAACGATGATAATTTAGTTTTAGCGATGAAAGAAAAAACAAGAGCTCAAATTCTGACCTTCGGTTTTAGCAGCGATTCAAATTTAAAAATTACCAGTTTTGAAAACCGCTCCGAAAATAACAAGCCGATCGGTATTTCCTTTAAATTTGAAAAAGAAAGCAGTTTTGTGCCGGTTAATTTAAGAGGCGTTTTCGGCAAAGCGCATGCTTATGCCGCGGCAATTGGCGCGCTTGTCGGCGTTATTTATGGGATTAATTTAGTTGAAGCGGCCGAAGCTCTATCAGCTAATTATAAACCGGCCAAAGCCAGGATGAATTTGATTTACGGCATTAAAAACAGTTATATTATTGACGATAGCTATAATGCCTCTCCTCTTTCAATGGAATCAGCGCTCGAAACCTTAAAAGAGCTTGAAGGAGAAAGAAAAATTGCGATACTGGGCGATATGCTGGAATTGGGCAAGTATTCTATTGAGGCTCACGAATCAATCGGCAAACTGGCGGCCCAATCCGCAGATATTTTGATTACGGTTGGTCCTAGGGGAAAATTTATGGCTGATTCCGCTATAATTAGCGGATTAGAAAAAAATAAAGTTTTGTTTTTCGACACAGCGGAAGAAGCTTTAAATTCAATCAAGAAATTATTAAAAAAAGACGATATCATTTTAATTAAAGCATCGCATGCAGTTGGTTTGGATAAAATAGTGGAAGAAATAAAAATAGCTGGTTAGCTTTTTAACTAACGAGCTATCCATCTAATTAGCTATCAAGCTAAAATATATGGCGCATTCGTCTAGTGGTCTAGGACACGTGCTTCTCAAGCACGTAACACGGGTTCGATTCCCGTATGCGCTACAAATTTAAAAAAATGATTTTTTCAAATATAATTAAAGACAAACATCTTAGGCTGGTTTCCGGCACAACTCTTGTTCTGGTATTATTATCGTCAGCAATGGTTTATTTTAAATTAAAAAACGCTTCATTGCCGCTGGTAATTCATTTTAATGAGTATGTCGGAGTTGATTTTTTTGGCGGAAAATTTGAAGCTCTTGGGATTACTGTTTCTTCGTTTGCGATAATACTTGTCAATTTTTTCCTTGCCGATTTTATTTATGACAGAGAGCGTTTTCTTTCCTATATTTTGGTTTTTTGCAGCTTAGGCATTGCCATCTTGATTTTAATGGCAATCTATGTGATTATTAGCGTTAATTAATTTTAAAGACATGGAATTTATTATTATTGAAACAGGGGGTAAACAATATAAGGTTTCTCCCGGCCAAAAAATTAAAATAGAGAAAATAGACGGCGAAGAAGGCGCCAGTGTTATTTTTGACAAGGTTTTATTGATAGCTGACAAGGAAAACGTTAAAATCGGCGCTCCTTATGTAAACGGCGCCAAAGCTGAGGCAAAAATTTTAAAACAAGCGAGAGATAAAAAGAAAATCGTTTTTAGGTATCACTCCAAAACCCGTTATCGGAAGAAAAAAGGCCATCGCCAGCATTATACCGAAGCGGAAATTGTAAAAATCAGCTAAATTATTTTGAAAAATTTAGCTGAAAGGTTGCCCCGCTTTGCGGGGTTTATATTTTATAAAAATAAACGCATTATTTTTCGGTGTTAATTTCACAAAAAAGATTGGTCAATGAAGCATTTTGTGTATATTATAAAAAGCGAAAAAGATAATAAAAATTATATTGGCTCAACTTATAATATCGAAAAAAGGTTAAAATGGCATAACGAAGGCAAGAGTAAATCAACGAAAAGTAGAAGACCTTTTAAATTAATATATTGGCGCGAGTTTGAAAGTAAAAAATTTGCATTAGAGTTTGAAAGATGGTTAAAAAAACAGAAAGGAGGCGTTAAAATTAAAAAATTATTAGAAAACACATAGAGTTAATTTGCCCCCATAGCTTAGTGGCAAATCCGCCGGCCGGCGGACTTTTAAGCAGAATAAGCAGAAAAGAAATTAAAAGAATGTTTTTTATTTATGCCATTTACAACAAGGAAAGAGATAAAATCTATATCGGTCATACATCAAATTTGGAAGAAAGACTAAAAAGGCACAACGGATTATTGAAAAATAAAGCAAAATCGTTTACAAGTAAGAATAGTGGTTTTTGGAGATTGATTTATAAAGAAAGTTTTGATACTAGAAAAGAAGCGATGATTAGGGAAAAAGAGTTAAAGAGTTTTAAAGGAAGAGAATTTATTAGAAAATTAACAAATAAATAAATCTGAAAAGATTTACTGTGCCCCCATAGCTTAGTGGCAAAGCAGCTGCCTTTTAAGCAGCTGATCAAGGTTCGATTCCTTGTGGGGGCACAGTAAATCTTTTCAACCCATAGCCCATAGCTTAATGGCAAATCCGCCAGCCGGTCCGCCAGTGGGCGGATAAAATTTTTTAAGCAGTTGATAGGCTCACTCCGCCTACTGACGGATTCGATTCCTTGCGGGAGCGCCAGTGATAGCTAAACTTTAAAAACTTTTTGTATGTTATCGTATTATTGACATATTAATTTTATTATGTTATCATAAGGGAAGAAAATTTACATAACTAAAAAATATAGAAGGAGGCGATTGGGATGAAAAAAGCGGCTGTTGTGGCATTTGCTTTTGGGACTCCGGATACCATCTTGTCTAACTTGCGCATTGCAAGAATTGCTTTGCAAAAAGCGCGAAAGTTCAGCATCCCGATTTATACTCAGCTCGATATTCGCATAAAAGAGCCGGGAATTAAAGTGAAATATACTGACGAGGAACCAGGCAATCCTCCGCCAACGCTTCGAATAGCCAGAGGAGCGGCTAAGTGGGCAAAAGAGCAAGATTTAAGAGAGCTTTGGATAGTTGCCGCAAAGCCTCATCTCAAACGCTGTTTGCGAAATCTCAAATACGCGTGTCGTGAGGCGGGCATAAGTCCCAAGGTCGGAATTTGCGGGAGAATTGATGAATATTCAGAAGACGAATGGTACTGCCCTGATTCCACTCAGGCGCGTGTTCGCTCCAAAAAAGACTGGTGTTTAAGAGAGTGGATACTCAACCACATGCCAATGTTTATATATAAACGAGTAGCGAGTTGAAGTTGAAGAAGTAAATCAACCAAGCCCCGATGGTGGATACCATCGGGGCTTTTTGTTTTATAGTTATGAAATTTAAGAATATCTAAACTTGCGCCTCTTTTTGTTTTGAATTAAAATAAAACAAACAGCAAAGGTCGCAAAGCAAGCGATTTTAAAGCTAAATTTTATGGTTAATTTAGTTAATGTCATTATTGTTGTAGCCATAGTTATAATTTTATGGCTGGTTTTAACTTATAATTCTTTGGTCAGGTGGCGTTACAGAGTCAAAGAATCCTGGGCTGATATTGATGTGCAATTAAAGCGCCGATATGACTTGATTCCTAATTTAGTGGAAACCGTAAAGGGCTATGCGGCTCACGAAACAGAAGCTTTTGAAAAAGTAACAAATGCGCGGGCAAAAGCATTGGGAGCGCAGACAGTTCACGAAAAAGAAGAAGCGGAAAATATGATTACGAGCGCCTTGAAAAGTATTTTTGCCATTGCTGAAGCATATCCTCAATTACGCGCGGTGGAAAGTTTTGTAAAGCTTCAAGAAGAGCTTTCCGATACAGAAAATAAGATTCAGGCCGCTCGCCGATTTTATAACGGCAATGTGATGGAATATAATACTAAGACTGAAGTTTTTCCCACTAATTTAATTGCCGGTGTATTCAGATTCCATAAAGAAGAATTTTTCCAGCTTGAGGCTGAAGAGGCGAAAGAACCGGTAAAAGTGAAGTTTTAATTTTAAATTATTTTTGTAAAAACAGTCCGAATTGCGGGGCTGTTTTTTTTTGACACAAGCAAATTGTTTTAATATGATTTAAGAGATGATTCAATCAGAACTTTTTTCTAAAACTAAGCGCGAAGCTCCAAGAGACGAAGAAGCGATAAACGCCCAGCTTTTAATCCGCGCCGGATTTATCGATAAAACAATGGCAGGAGTTTATACTTTTTTGCCCTTAGGTCTCAAGGTTTTCAAAAAAATAGAAAATATAATACGGGAGGAAATTAAGGCCATAGGAGGAGTGGAAATTTTAATGCCCAGTCTTCAGTCAAAAACCAATTGGGAGCGCACCGGCCGCTGGGAAACTTACGATTCTTTGTTTAAATTTACCAGTTTTTATTCCAAAGCCGATTATGCGCTTGGCCCGACTCATGAAGAAATAGTGTCGCCCTTAATGGCAAAATTCATATTTTCTCATAAGGATTTGCCAAAGTATGTTTTTCAGATTCAGAATAAATTTCGCGATGAATCTCGGGCAAAATCAGGGTTATTAAGAGGCCGGGAATTTTTCATGAAAGACTTGTATTCCTTTCATAAAGACGAGGCGGATTTGGATAAATATTATGAAAAAGCCATAAAAGCTTATTTTCAAATATTTAAAAAAGCCGGCATTGGAAAATCAACTTATTTAACCTTTGCCTCCGGCGGGACATTTTCCAAGTATTCCCATGAGTTTCAGACGCTTACGCCGGCCGGCGAAGATATAATTTATATCTGTGATAAGTGCCAAGTGGCGATAAATAAGGAGATTATTGAAGAGCAAAAAGTTTGCCCGGAGTGCGGCAATCAAAATTTAAAAACAGAAAAAGCGGTTGAAGTCGGCAATATTTTTAAATTAAAGCTTAAATATTCCCAGCCTTTTGATTTAAAATATAAAGACGAAAGCGGTAATGAAAAAGGCGTGGTAATGGGTTGCTACGGCATCGGTCTAAATAGGCTATTAGGCACTATTGTTGAAGTTAATCATGATAATAAAGGCATTATTTGGCCAGAAACAGTGGCTCCTTATTCTGTGCACTTATTAAGATTAAGCGAAAAAACCGGTGTAAAAAAACTGGCCGATTCGGTTTATAAAAATTTGCAAAAATTAGGAGTCGAGGTATTGTATGATGACAGAAGCGATGTTAGTATTGGCGAGAAATTTGCCGACGCGGATTTAATCGGCATTCCTTATAGGTTGGTTGTCAGTGAAAAAACCGGCAATAAAATTGAGGTTAAAAATAGAAGCAAGCAAAAAATAGAATTGGCAAACGAAAAAGAATTAATTAAATTATTTAATAAAAAATAAAACGATGATATCCAGCATTTCTAATTATTTTTTAAAAGACATAGGCATTGATCTTGGAACAGCCAATTCCCTGGTTTATTTAAAAGGCAAAGGCATTGTGATAAACGAGCCTTCTATCGTCGCTATCAATAAAAAAACCAATCAAGTTTTAGCCATTGGAGATGAAGCCAAAAAAATGATGGGTCGCGCGCCCAGCCATGTTTCCGTGATAAGGCCGCTTACTAACGGCGTAATTTCCGATTTTGAAATAACTCAGGAAATTCTGCGCCATTATTTCCGTAAAATCAGCGGCAATAAGTTCTTTAATTATCATCGGGCGGTTATCGGCATTCCCACTAATCTTACTGAAGTGGAAAGAAAATCGGTTGAAGATGCGGCGATATCGAGCGGTGCGACAAAAGTTTATCTTGTTGAAGAGCCGGTTGCCGCGGCCTTGGGCGCCCGTCTGCCCATTAATGAACCATCAGCCAATATGATAATTGATATTGGCGGAGGGACATCGGAAATCGCCATAATTTCTATGGCTGGCACTGTTACCGCTAAAAGCTTAAAAGTTGCCGGTGATAAGCTTAACGATGATATTATCAGATTTATCCGGGACGAATTTAAATTAATGATCGGAGAGCCTACTGCTGAAGAGCTTAAAATAAATATCGGTTCGGCGGTTTCTCAAGATGAAAGACTGGAAATGGCGATCAGAGGCAGAGATATGTCTAGTGGCTTACCTCGGGAAGTGTTAGTTAAAGGCACGCAAATTCGGGCGGCTATTTCTCGTTCGCTTCATTCTATTGTGAGCGCGATAAAAGAAACCATTGAAACAGCTCCGCCGGAGCTGGTAGGCGATATTTTAAAACGCGGTATTTATCTTTGCGGCGGCGGCAGTTTGCTAAGAGGCATAGATGAATTAATTGAACGGGAAATTAACGTGGCTACTATGGTTGTTGACGACCCGCTTACTTGCGTTGTAAGAGGCACTGGTATTATTGCGGAAAATATTCCTGATTTCTCTCATATTTTTAACACTCCATTACGGCCTTTAGAAATAAACATTTAATTTAAATATGCCTAAGGATTTGATGCTGGAAGAGGCTATTCTCGACGATTTGGGCGAGGGGCTTGATTTATTGGAGGTGCCGCTTTCAAAAAGAGCTTTTAATTTAGTAAAAATTGCGGTGTTATTGGTAATCACTCTTGTTTTTGGCAGGGTGATTTTTTTGGGAGGCATAAAGGCGGATTTTTATAAAAATCGGGCCTTGATTAATGCGGGTCTTTTGGTTTCTATTCCCACGGAAAGAGGAATAATTTTTGACCGTTTTAATAAACCGCTTGTAAAAAATTTATCGGTTTATCGCTTAAGTTTAAAATTACCGGAGCTTCTTAAAGAAGAAGGTAAACATAGCCAAACTCTTGAGGCGCTTAATAAAATCCTCGGCATTTCAATTGAGGAAATTGAAGCATTGATTAAAAACGTTGATTTAGAAAAACAAAATTCCATAATTCTTAATATTCAGCTTAACGAAGAACAGGCGAATAATATAAAAAACCTTAATTTAAGCGCGGTTCAAATAGAGGAAAATTTCAAACGTGAGTATTTCGATTCTTATATTTTTTCCCATATTCTCGGTTATACCGGTCCGGTTAATAAAACTGATTTAAAAGAAAATGATTCTTTCTCGTTAAACGATACTATCGGTAAAACCGGTTTGGAAAATTATTACGATGATAAAATAAGAGGCCAAGAAGGCCAGATAATTTATTATCGCAATGTCAAGGGTGAAATAATTGACGATAAGTTTTTGCGCGATTCTCAAAAAGGAAATAATATTATTACAACCATTGATTCAGAATTGCAAAAATATTTCTACGAACGTTTGAAATTAGCTTTAAATAATTTAGGAAGTTCGGCAGGCGCCGGTCTCGCGCTTGACCCTAAAACCGGAGAGATTTTGGCGCTTGTCAGCTTGCCGAGCTTTGACAGCAATAAAATAACCGCCGAAGCGCTTAACAATCCTAATCAGCCATTTTTTAACCGTGTCATCTCCGGAGTTTATTCTCCCGGTTCAACCATTAAACCGCTGGTTGCCTACGCGGCATTAAAAGAAAAAATTATTGATACTCAAGATAAGATTTTTTCCGGCGGTTATATTGAAATTCCTAATCCTTATTTTCCGGATAATCCCAGCCGGTTTGTCGATTGGAAAGCTCATGGCTGGGTTGATTTTCATTCTGCCCTTGCCCGTTCCAGCAATGTTTATTTTTATACAATTGGAGGCGGATTTGAAAACGTTAAAGGCCTTGGTATTTATAGGTTGAAAAAATATTGGCAAGAATTCGGGTTAAGCGATAAAACTGGCGTAGATTTATCGGGAGAAAGCAGCGGTTTTTTGCCTGACCCCGAAGAAAGAGAAAAGCGCACTGGTCAGCCTTGGAGAGTAGGCGATACCTATAACGTCAGCATAGGCCAAGGCGATTTTATAATTACGCCAATCGAGCTTTTAAGTTATATTACCGCTGTTGCCAATAACGGTAAAATTTATAAGCCGCACGCGGTAAAAGCCATAATTTCCGATAATGGAGAATCTATTAATGATATCAAACTCGAAGTGATTAACGACCTTTCGGAAGCGGAATCAGCCGATTATTTTAAAGAAGTGGAGCGCGGCATGATTGATGCAGTGGAAAAATCTTACGGCACCGCTTATTTGCTCAATAATTTGCCTTTGAAAGTAGCAGCAAAAACCGGCACTGCCCAGATTCAAGGTAATACTAAAATTAATGCGTTTTTTGTAGGTTATACTTTAAATTCTCCAAATAATCAGGAAATCGCTATTTTAGTTTTAGTGGAAAATGCCAAAGAAGGCGCTCTTAATGCCGTGCCAGTGGCAAACGATGTTTTAAGATGGTATTATGAAAATAGAATTAAAAGTAAGTGAGTAATTAAGCAAAAAAGTAATTACTAAATTGCCAATTACCTAATTACTAATCATTTATGAATAGCGAATTGAGACAAGATATTGTTTCCGGCGATTGGATTGTTATTGCGCCAAAAAGAGCCAAAAAGCCGGATCAATTGATTAGAAAAGAAAAAAGAACAAAAGTTTCAGCAAAAGATTGTCCTTTTGAAAATCCGCAAAAAAGCGGCCATAGTCAGCCGTTTCTTTTATATCATAAAAAAAACAGCAAAGATTGGCTGGTTCAGGGAATTGAAAATAAGTATCCGGCTTTTATTCATAAAAACGTTTGCGCAAAAACTTTTAATCACGGGCCCTATCCGATAATTGAGGGCGTTGGCCACCATGATTTAATAATTACGCGGGATCATAATAAAAATTTTGGCGCTCTTTCGGCGAGCGAGGCTAATTTGGTTTTTCAAGCGTTTAAAGAGCGTTATCTGTCGGTAACCAAAGGCGATTGCTCGGCTTATGTTTCAATTTTTCACAATTGGGGGCCAAAAGCCGGCGCTTCTGTTTACCACCCTCATTATCAGATGACAGCTATTCCTGTAGTGCCGCCCGATGTAGGACATTCGCTTTTAGGTTCAGCCCGATATTTTGATGAAAATAAAAAATGTGTTCATTGCGTGATGATTGAATGGGAGAAAAAAATTAATCGCCGAATAATTTATGAAAATAAAGGCGCGATTGTTTTTGCGCCTTTTGTCTCGCGCGAGCCGTTTGAACTTAGAGTATTTCCAAAAAATCATTTGTCTTATTTTGAGGACACCGCGAGTAAAGAAATGAGTTTTGTGGTTGATGCTTTGCAAAAAGCGCTGTTAAAAATTGAAAAAAAGCTTAAAGATCCGGATTATAATTTTTTTATTCACACCGCGCCGGTAAGTGACAAGCGACAGCACAGCCATTATCATTGGCATATTGAAATTCTGCCGAAAATCAGCATTTCGGCCGGTTTTGAGCTGGGTACAGGCATTGAAATTACGGTTGTTGATCCGGATGAAGCGGCAAAAATTCTGAAAAGATAAATTTATTTTTCAACATATGACATTTTCAATTTTAAGCATTATTTCTGGTTATGCTTTGCTTTTGATAAGCAATACTGGTTATTGGGGGGTATTTTTTTTGATGTTTCTGGAATCCGCTAATTTACCGATTCCTTCGGAGGTAATTATGCCTTTTTCGGGATTTTTGGTTTCATCGGGCGTTTTCAGTTTTTGGCTGGTGGTTTTTGTAGGCGCTTTTGGAAATTTATTTGGCTCTCTTTTTTCCTATTGGCTGGGAAGTTTGGTGAGAAATGGCATTTTGAAATGGAATAATCACAAAATTTCCGCTGAAGTGGAACGGGCGAGAACTTGGATTGACCGTTTTGGAGATTACGCTGTATTTATTTCCCGTATTTTGCCGGTGGCGCGAACTTTTATTTCTTTTCCTTTGGGTATTTTAAGATTTAAATCAATTTGGCGTTTTTCAATTTTGACATTTTCCGGCAGTTTTTTATGGTCATTGTTTCTGACTTATTTGGGCTTAATTTTCGGAAAAAACTGGGAAGCGCTTCATATTTATTTCCGGCAATTTGATTATTTGATTGTAATAGCCATTTTATCAGTTGGCGTTTGGCTGATGTATAAGCATTTTAAGTATTTTAAAAAAGCGGATTAAATCGGCTCAGGCGTTTTTCTAGATGAGCCGATTTTTAATTAGTATCCATTAGGCTTTTTAGGAAATCGGCTCAGGTGCTTTTTGCTATTGAGCCGTTTTTAAATCCTTCTTTCGAGAGCTTGAGCTAAAGTTTCTTCATCGGCAAACTCAATTTCTCCGCCCGTGGGAATACCTCGGCCTAAACGAGTAATTTTTTTTGCAAGCCCTTCAAGCTCCTTGGCGATAATCATTGAATTAAGGTCGCCGTAGGTCGTGGGATTAATGGCGATAATAATTTCGTCAACTTGACCGGCGGATTCTTTCTTAATAAAAGTTTTTAGATTATTTAAGCGGAGTTTTTGGGCGCTTTCTAAAACGCCACTCTTGATGATTTCTCCCAGAACAAGATACCGGCCCTTAAATTTTTTAGATTTCTCCAAAGAAATCAAATCAGTCTCTTTTTCAACTATCATGATAATATCTCGGCGGCGATGTTTATCCAGGCAGATATTGCATAAATTTTCAGGGTTAGAATGCACAAAAAAACAATTTGAACAAATTTTTAAATATTTTAAGTCAGAAATTGCCTTACTGGTCTCTTCTATTTTATTTTTACCGATAGAGATCAATTTAAAAGCCAGCCGCGTTGCTTGTCTCGGTCCGATTGACGGCATCTTTGAAAAAATATCAATAAAATTTCTTATTTGTTGAGGCAGCATAAATAAATCAGTAATTTAGTAATTAGGCAATTAAGTAATTAACGATTATTAGAGATTATATATTAAAGATTGCATTTGAGATTAATGAACCTTGTCGATTGATTTAAAACTTACTTTTTCCGGGTCGAATTTAAGTGTTACGGTTCCTAAGGGGCCGTTTCTATGCTTGGCAATAATTATTTCAGCGGTATTTTCTTCTTCCAAGGATGGGTTTAGTTTATCGCGGTCTTTTCGGTAAATAAACATCACTACGTCTGCATCTTGTTCGAGCGCGCCGGTTTCTCTTAAATCGGCAAGCCGGGGAATTTTAACTTCTCTTTGGTCAACCGCCCGCGATAATTGGGATACCGCAATTACCGGCAAATTAAGCTCTCTGGCTAAAGATTTTAAGCCATGGCTTACTTCGGTAAATTGCTGAACCGTGTTTTCTGAATTTGTTCTTGGCATGACTAATTGGACATAATCAACTATTACAAGGCCTAAATTTTTATGTTCCGCTTGAAGCCTTCTGGCTGTTGCCCGAATCTGGAGAATTGTCGGCGAAGGAGAATCATCGATTAAAATCGACAATCGGGACAATCGGTCTAGCGCCTGTTGAATCATTTCAAATTCTATTTCATCGGTTAATCGGCCGGTTCTAAGTTGCCACAAAGGCACTTGGGCTTCGGCTGCTATTAAGCGGTCAACGATTTGCTCGCGTGACATTTCTAAAGAAAATATAGCCACTCCGTTTCCGTGTTCTGCGGCATTTCTGGCAATGTCCAAAGCAAAAGTCGTTTTTCCAAGCGATGGCCGGGCGCCTATAATCACCAAGTCAGAATTTTGAAAACCGGAAAGATAGTGGTCGATCTCTTCAAAGCCGCTTGTTACGCCTCTTAGTCTTTTCTCTCCTTGATGGAGCTTTTCAATTCTTTCATAAGCGCTTTTTAGTTCGTCTTTTATCAATACAACATTTTGAGGTTTCGATTTTTGGGCGATAGATAAAATTTTTTGTTCAATTTCATCAAGTAAGTATTCCGAATCTTCGGGATTTTCAAAAACTTTGTCAGTGATGTCTGATGACGCGGCAACCAGGTCGCGCAAAACTTTTTTGCTGCGGATTATTTTGGAAAAATGAGTAATATGGGCCGAGGTGGTTGTTGAATTAACAAGTTCCGTTAAATAACTTGAACCGCCGACTTCTTCAAGCCGTTTTTTGTGTCTAAGCCGGTTAGTGATGCTTAAAATATCAATCGGTTCGTTTTTTTCAAAAAGCTCGACCACGCAGTCATAGATTTTTGAATGAGCGGGCTGATAAAAATCATCAGCCGTAATTAAATCCGCCACTTTAATAATGGCGCTTTTATCAATCATCAGCGCTCCTAATACGGCGCGCTCTGCTTCTAAATCTTGGGGCGGAAGTTTAATGTTCATTGCAATAAAAATAGAGAATAGAAAATAGGGATTAACGATTAGGAAATAAAAGTTAGTGATTAATGATTTTTCGGACTTTTGGTCCTTTTTCGGTATCCTCTACGATGTATCCTAACCTCTCAATTTTTTTTCTCAAGGTGTCAGCGGGGATAAATTGTTTATTATTTCTTAATATTTCCCTTTGCCCGGCTAATTCTTTGATTTTTAAAGGTATTTTAAACGGTTTAATGCTGGATAAGCCGAGACTAAGCACCTTGTCAAATTCCGTAATTAATTGCTTTTTGTCTTTATCTGAAAAACGGGGTTCTTTTATAATTTGCCACAAAACAGACAAGGCTTTTGGAGTATTTAAGTCGTCGTTTATAGATTTTAAAAAGTTTTCTTTAAAAAAATTTACCATTTTTTTATTGTTTTTGCCCGTATTTTTTAACTGGCTTATTATTTCATATAAATTATCTAGCGCGCTTTGAGCTGATTCGAGCGCTGGCCAGGTAAAATTAAGTTTGGATCTGTAATGGGAATTGAGAACAAAATATCTGAAAGCCAAAGGATTTATTTTTTTATTTTCTATATCTCTTAAAGTATAAAAATTACCCAATGACTTTGACATTTTTTGGCCGTCAACCAAAATATGTTCTCCGTGAATCCAATAGTTGGCAAATTTCTTTCCGGTAGCCGCCTCAGACTGAGCAATTTCGTTTTCATGATGCGGAAATATTAAATCAACTGCCCCGGCGTGAATATCAAAAGATGCTCCTAAATATTTTATAGCCATAGCCGAACATTCAATATGCCAGCCCGGACGACCTTCGCCAAAGGGGCTTGGCCAATAAGGTTCATTTGGTTTTTTTGATTTCCAAAGCACAAAATCCTGCGCTTCCTCTTTTTTATATTCGTCACTCGAAACTCGGGCGCCGAGTATTATTTCTCTTTTATTAAGCTTAGAAAGTTTGCCGTAATTTTTAAATTTTGAAACATTGAAATAAATCGAACCGTCTAGCCCTTTATAAGCAACGCCCTTTTTAAGGAGAGTCTTAATGATATTAATCATTTCTTTGATATGGTCGGTTGCCTTGGGGAAAAACTCGGCTTTTTCTATATTTATTTTTTTTAAATCATGAAAGAATATCTTTGTATAAGGTTCTGTGATTCTAGAAATGCTTTTTCTCTCGCTTTGAGATTTTTTAATGATTTTATCTTCAACATCAGTGATATTCATCACTTGTTTTATTTTATATCGGTTATATTTTAAAGTTCGGCGCAGGATATCCTCAAAAATATATGTTTTAAAATTGCCTAAATGGGCATACCAATAAACAGTCGGACCGCAAGTATAAATACTTACTCTGTTTCTCTTTAAGGACTTGAATATTTCTTTTTTAGCGGTAATTGTATTGAATAATTTTATCATTTTAAGCGTCATTATTTTATCAGAAAACGAAAATGAAGTCCATAAAAAATCCTCTCGCATTGCGGGAGGATTTTACGAATCGCGCTTTAGCGCTATAACTAAATAGAGCTAAATATTTCGGTTAAATATTTGTTGGAGGCCAGCTAAGAGGGGGCTTGGAGGAATGGAAAAATATTGGAAGGCCGTAATGGTGATTGGCGCGCTGTCCGTTTTTTTCAATAAAGCGATATTCTAAAAAAGCGTAACAATTTGCCTTTGTATTGTGTCCGACAATAGGCACGTTAAAAAGAGTCCATTTGTTATTTTTTGTTATATGGCCCTTGACCTTGTTCTTTTTTCCTGAGCAATAGCTTTGGCAAGAACAGCAATTAAGGTGAAATGATTGGAAAATACATGTTTTGCCGTTAAAAACTCCCACATCGGTCATTCTATCGCTGTTTATAAGATATATTTCTTGAGGTTCTATCGTTGCTTGCGTTTTATAATTTTTTTCAAGCAATCTGTTCTCATTGCCAAGTTCTCCATAAAAAACGACCGCTAAAGAAGATTTGATTTTGACTATTTTGCACATTTTACCCTCCCAATTTGCATTAAAATTTTTGTAAAGTAGCTAATTTAATTATAGTTAATGCGGATTTTTTTTTCAATTTTTTTAAAAAACATCTTGACAATAGATTTTTAAAATATAAAATTATTGTATGGACGAAGTTAAAAATGAAGACAAGGAAGAAGCGAAAAATGATACTTCGGTTGAAGCTTTAGAAGAAAATGAGTTTTTGAGGTGTCAGAAAGAACGCGAAGAATATCTTAATGGCTGGAAAAGGGCAAAAGCCGAACTGATAAATTATAAAAAAGATGAAGCCAAGCGCTTTGAAACGATTGCAAAATTTTCCAATGAATCCTTGATCAGAGAATTGCTTTTGGTTTTAGACAGTTTTGACTTGGCTTTGAGTTCCTTAGAAAAGAACGGCAATGTTGACAAAGGCATTTATTTAATTTTAAGTCAGTTAAACGACGTAATGAAACAAAACGGATTGGAAAAAGTGAATGTTATAATTGGCGAAATTTTCAATCCTAAGTATCATGAAGCAATTGTGTCAATTGATTCGGATAAGCCGCACGGCACTATTATTGAAGAAATTGAAAAGGGATATTTTCTAAATGGTAAATTAATTAAACCTGCGAGGGTAAAAGTTAGTAAATAGGTTGTAGGTTGTAGGTTTTAGGTTTTTTATTTAGGTTTTAGTTTTTAGGTTTTAGGTTTTAACCCAACGCCCAAAACCCGACACTTAATTTCTAATTTTAAACACCTAACGCCAAAACCCGACACCTCAAAGAAAAAATGAAAATTTTAGGTATAGATTTAGGAACAACTAATTCGGCAATGGCTGTAATTGAAGCAGGCGAGCCGAAAATTTTGGAAAATCATGAAGGAGCCAGAACCACGCCTTCGGTTGTTGCTTTAAGCAAGTCAGGTGAACGGTTGGCTGGAGTTTTAGCTAAACGCCAATCGGTTGTTAATCCGAAAAATACGATTTTTTCCGTAAAAAGATTAATCGGTAGGAAATTTTCCGACCCAGAAGTTCAACATGACAAAGTTTGGTTTCCGTTTGATATAAAAGAATCTGATCAGGGCGGAGTGGATGTGAAAATGGGCGATAGGTGGTATAAACCCGAAGAAATTTCCGCGATGGTCTTAGCAAAACTTAAAACAGATGCTGAGGCAAAATTGGGCGAGAAAATTGAAGAAGCGGTTATTACCGTTCCGGCTTATTTTGATGACTCTCAGAGGCAGGCAACTAAAAACGCCGGAGAAATTGCCGGCTTAAAAGTGCGCCGGATTATCAATGAGCCTACTGCCGCGGCTTTGGCTTACGGCTTAAACAAGCAGAAAAACGAAAAAATCGTTGTTTATGATTTTGGCGGAGGAACTTTTGATATTTCTATTTTAGAAATCGGCGATGATGTGGTTGAGGTCAAAGGTACGGGCGGCGATACTCATTTAGGCGGAGATGATTTTGATAAAAGAATTATAGAATATCTTGTTGCCGAATATAAAAAACAGGAAGGCATAGATATTTCCAAAGACCCATTGGCTATTCAAAGGCTTAAAGAAGCGGCTGAGCGGGCAAAACACGAACTTTCTACCGCGTTTGAAACAGAAATAAACATTCCCTATATCAGCTCTGATGCTGCCGGACCAAAGCACTTTTTAATGAAAATGACGAGGGCAAAACTTGAAGAGCTTGTAACTGACTATATTGCTAAATCAATTGAGCTTATAAAAAAGACCATTGACGAGGCTCATCTTAAAGTTTCCGACATTAATGAATTTATTTTAGTCGGAGGGCAAACTAGAATGCCGGCTATCCAAGAAGCGGTTAAAAAATTTTTCGGCAAAGAACCTCATAAAGGAATTAATCCGGATGAAGTTGTGGCAATAGGCGCGGCAGTGCAAGCGGGAATATTCCAGGGCGAAATAAAAGATATTTTGCTTTTGGATGTTACGCCGCTTTCTTTGGGCATAGAAACATTAGGCGGAGTTTTTACTCCGTTAATTGAAAAAAACACTACTATTCCTACGGCCAAATCCCAAGTTTTTTCTACTGCCGGCGATAATCAGACATCAGTGGAAATTCATATTCTTCAAGGAGAACGGCCCATGGCTTTAGATAACAAAACTTTGGGGCGGTTTATTTTAGATGGCATTCCGCCGTCGCCCCGCGGCTTGCCTCAGGTTGAGGTGACGTTTGACATAGACGCAAACGGCATCTTAAATGTCTCCGCTAAAGACAAAGCTACAAATAAGATTCAATCGGTGCATATTGAAGCCTCCACTCAAATTTCCAAAGAAGAAGTTGAAAAATTAAAAAATGAAGCTTTGGCTCACGCGGAAGAAGATCGCAGGAAGAAAGAGCTTGTGGAAATAAAAAATCAAGCGGAACAATCAATTTATCTTGCGGAAAAATCTTTGCGCGAAGCCGGCGAAAAAATAAGCGCTGAAATAAAAGATTCCGTAAATCAAAAAATAGAAGCTTTAAAATCCATCAAGGACGGAAATGATTTAGAAGCCATTAAATTAAAATTAAACGAACTTTCCTCCGAGCTTCAAAAAATCGGTCAATCAATGTATAATAAGGAAGATGGAACCCCTGGGACTGATAAATGATAGAGAATTACTCGGCCATCACACTGATGGCGCTGAAGTTGACCAGTCGCTTTCCAAAATAATAGTTTTAGCGATTTTTGGAATTGTTTTTTCCCTGATTTTCAGTTATTTTTTGAATTTATTTTTTTCCCGCGGAAATTTATTGTTTGTTTCGATTTCCGCGGGAGCTGCTTTTTTGTTTTCAATAAGTGTTCTTCTGCAAAGCATTTTTATAAAAGATTTTTGGCGGTCAATTTTAATTATATCGATTGAGGGTTTGATTTTAATAGCTGGATTTTACGGAGAGATTAATTTATTTGTTTCGGGAAGCGCAGTAGTTGCGACTTTGCTTTTATTTCTGGCTTATTGGAGCGCAAAAAAAGAAATGGATAATATGCTTAAAATTAATTTTTGGCGTGTCAGTAAAGTTGTTTTGCCCAAGGCTATTGCTGCTTTAGCGATATTTTTCAGTTTTTCTTACGTAAGTACGGTTGGTAGCGGCTTTGTTTTTCCAAAAGCGTATTTTGAAGATATTTTTTTCTCCAGTTCAGCAATTGTTAAAAATTTTTATCCGGCTTTTAACCCGTCCTACTCAATTAAGGAATTTGCTTTTAATTCTGCCAAAGACCAGCTTAATAATTTGCCTCAGGCTAAACTTTTATCGGAATCAGAAAAAAATCGGCTTATTAATCAATCGGCCGGCGAATTTGAAGCAAGATTAGCCGTTTATTTCGGTGAAAACTTTAATTCGGAGCTTAAAATTTCCGATGCAGTTTATGATTTGCTTAGCCAAAAATTCAGTCAATTGCCCAAAAACGCCAGAACTCTTGTTCTTTTTGGAGTGGCTATGCTTATCTTCTTAATTATAGAGGGTTTTGCTTTACCGATTCGCTGGGTTATCTCCTTATTAGCTTACGTGATTTTTGAGATACTTTTAGCAATTGATTTTGCTGTGGTAATATTAGAGGGAAGAAGCAGGGAAATTATAGTGCTTAAATAATATTTTAGTTCATTAGTCTTATTGGTTTTTAGTTCTGCCAAGCTACAAACTAATAAGCTATCAAGCTAATAAGCTTTATGAAAGATTATTACAAAATTCTTGATATTAATAAGAGCGCCTCGGAAGAAGAAATAAAAAAGGCTTTCAGAAAATTGGCTCATAAATATCATCCGGATAAATCAGGCGGAGACGAGAAAAAATTTAAAGAAATAAATGAGGCTTATCAGGTGCTATCGAATAAAGAAAAAAAAGCTCAATATGATAAATATGGCAAAGTTTTTGAAGGAACAGCTGGTCCTGGAGCCGGAGGATTTGATTTTTCCCAAAAGCCGTTTTCTTCGGGATTTGGTTTTGAATTTGACTCAACAGCCTTTGGCGACATGGCTGATTTAGGCGATATTTTTGACGCTTTTTTTGAAGGTATGGGCGTAAAGCAAAAAAGAAAAACTTACCGCCGAGGCGCTGACATTGAAATAGTCCAAGAAATTACTTTGGAGGAAGCTTATTACGGCACAATTAAAGAATTGCGTTATCGAACGGAAATAAAATGCGATAAGTGTGAAGGAAGGGGATATGATGTTAAAGCCGGATTGGAAAAATGCTTAACTTGCGGCGGCCAGGGAGAAATTAAAGAATCGCGAAAAACATTTTTTGGGGACTTTACTCAAGTCAGGCAATGCAAGGAATGTTTTGGCACGGGTCAAATTCCGAAAAAAACTTGTGAAAAATGTCGCGGATTAGGAAAAGTTGGCGGTGAGCGGGTTATTAAATTGGAAATTCTGCCGGGCGTTCAGAGCGATCAAATAATTCATATTAAGGCTGCCGGAGAAGCGGGCGAACGCGGCGCTGAAGGGGGCGACCTTTATGTAAGAATTAGGGTCAAACCCCATCTTATATTTAAGAGGGAGTTTAATGATCTTTACATAAAAAAAGAGGTTGATTTACTGGATGTGTTGCTGGGCAGTAAAATTGAGTTGCCGACTATTTCCGGAAAAAAAATAAGTATGGAAATTCCTCATGATTTTGACTTGCATCATAATTTAAAAATTCCCAATGAGGGCATGCTTCATTTTGGAGGCAAAGACCGCGGCAGTTTGATAGTGGAAATGTCAATTAAGACACCCAAGAAAATAAGTTCTAAAGTTAAGGATCTTCTGGAAGAACTTAAGAAAGAACTTGGAAAATAAAGTTGGGGATAAGTTATTTTGCTTAAGTATCGTTTTGGTCTATAATAAAAGCAAATGATAAAAGAACAGCTTAAAAGGCATATTCATATCAGCGAAGGGCCGGCTAATATTTTTTTTATTGTCTTAGTAGCGCTTTTAGGAATCGGAGTTTTGATTTTGCTTTATTTTGCTTATATTTTTACAATTTTAAATATTGAAGAACTTGGCAATAGTTTTGAGAGCAATACCTCCTCGAAAAGAGTTGTTCTTTCGCTAATTCCGGAGAAGCCCTTTTATCAGGAAAATTACAAAATAGGAGATACTATTAATGTAGTTGTTGCGCTTGACGCGCCTTTAAAAAAAGTAGGCGGCGTTGATGTGTTTCTTCAGTACGACCCTTCATTTTTAGAATTAAGAGAAGGCAACTCTTCCGGTCCTGATTCCGTGTTAAGATATCTTAATACAGAATTTTCCGCTTTTGATATTTTCCCGTATTTCAAAGTTGACGAAGAAATGGGTAAAATAATTTTTTCCGCTTTGTCGAGGCCACTTAGAGAATTTGTCGGTACAAACGGCAGGATTGCAACACTTAGTTTTCAAGCATTGGAAGAAGGTGAAACGGAAATAAAAATTGATTTTACTGAAAATTCAACCTTTGATTCCAATGTTTCTTCCCTTGGAAGAGATATTTTAGATGGTGTGCGAAATTTGAAATTAATTATTAAATAATGATAAGTAATCGTAAAAAAATATTATTTTTTATTTTAGCGGCGTTTTTTGCCGTTATTTTCGTTTATCATGCCGAAGCGGCTACGCTTTCGTTGTCGCCTTCGGTTTCAAGCACTATTACGGTTGGCAATATTTTTAATGTCAGCTTGATTTTGAATACTTCAGGCGCTCAAGTAGATGGCGCTGATATTCGCTATCTTAATTATAATCCCGCTCTACTTGAAGTTCAGGATGCGAATAGTCTGTCAGCCGGCGTTCAAATAAGTCCCGGGTCGTTAATGTCTATCACCAATATTAATACGGTTGATGTTATAAACGGTCGGATTCAATTTTCTCAGACCGTTGGAACTGGTTTAACTTATTCCGGTACAGGAGTTCTGGCTAGTGTAAATTTTAAGGCCTTAGCAACTGGCAGTACCAATGTTACTTTTGATTTTACGGCGGGTGTTACGGCCGATACTAATATTGCTTCAGCTGGCACGGATGTTTTAACCGCGGTAACTAATGGCAGTTATACAATTATTCCAGCTGGGACTGTGCCCCCTCCGCCTGTTTGCGGCAATGGCATTATAGAAACAGGCGAGCAATGTGACAGTTCTAATTTGGGAGGAGCTTCTTGTACGAGTCAGGGATATAGCGGAGGAACTTTAAGTTGTAGTTCCAGTTGTACTTTTAATACTTCAAATTGTTCCTCCGGCGGGACTCTGCCGCCGGTTTGCGGCAATAGCATTATAGAAACAGGCGAGCAATGTGACAGTTCTAATTTAGGAGGCGGCACTTGTTCAAGCTTGGGATATAGTGCTGGAACTTTAAGCTGTAATTCCGGTTGT
>ERZ1292625.424-Hain-H41-01um-R1-424-length-65111-cov-24_pt1 | contig 65111 bp, 61 predicted proteins | sample MGYA00564400_ERZ1292625 | MGnify/ENA primary metagenome ERZ1292625 (study PRJEB36523, sample SAMEA6512639) | groundwater metagenome | collected 2019-01-08 | study: AquaDiva: Metagenomics assemblies of 32 groundwater samples | reverse complement strand
CTGCCGTTCTTTTTCGAAAGATAGAGCGCGTCGTCCGCCTTTTTCACCAGCTCCTCGGGGCCTATATCGTCGGCGCCCGTGATGCCGGAAACGCCGAGGCTGATGGTGACCTTGGCGGCGGCGTTGTTCTCACTGATGCTGAACTCATTGCTTTCAACGACCCTCCTGATCCGTTCCGCCACCTTGACGGCGTTATGCAGCTCCAGCTCGGGCATGATGACGGCGAATTCCTCGCCGCCGTAGCGGCAGCAGACATCAATGGAAGCGCACCTGCTCTGGCTCGTGATGATGAGCGACAGTTCTTTGAGGACCGTGTCTCCCGCCTGATGGCCGTAGTTGTCGTTGAACTGCTTGAAGTGGTCGATGTCGAGCATGATGAGGGAGAGCGGTTTTTGCGTCCGGTTCCTCCTGCTCATCTCCTGGCGGAGCCGTGACTGGAACATCCGGTGATTGTAGAGGCCGGTGAGGCCGTCCTGCTGGGAAAGCTGCTGGATCTTTTCGAACAGCCGTGCGCGGTCGATGCCCGCTGCAATCTGGTGGGACAGGACCGCCATGAAATCCATATCATCCACACCGAGGCCGTACCTTTTCGCGCTGTCCATGCCGATGACGCCGATGGTTGCGTTGTGGACCTTGAGCGCGATGCCGATATACGAGCCATCCCGTTTTTCCTCATCGGGAAAATGGACGAAATCATTGAATGTTTCGTAGAAAACGGCAAGGTCGTGAATCTGGGCATGCTCACCGCTCTCGACGATCCTCCCCGGAGTCCCTTGTCCTATATCCAGGTTTATTTTCTGCTTGACGTCGAGGCCGCTGAAAAAATAGAGGTTCAGTTTTTCCCTGTTCTCATCGAGCAGGTAAAGGGATATGCGATCGAAGGGGATGGCGCGCTTGATGATGCCCGTGACCTGCCTGAGCATTTCCTGGATATCGAGGAGCGATGCGATGGTGCGCGAGATGTGATAGTGGGCGTAGATTTCGCTTAGCTTCTTTTCGAGAAGCTCCCCCAGGGTCTTCGCCTGAGCCTCGCTTTGCTCAAGCTCCTGTTCAAGTTCAGCGATCCGCGCTCGTAATTGTTCTTCGGTCATGGATACCCCGGGTTATCAACTTCGCATGGCGCACAGAGCTTAGAGCATCGGGCATGGCATGGAGCTCGTTGCCCTCTGCGCTTCCGTTACGGCATTTTCGGTTTTGCCGGCATAATCGGGATCGGCTTCGGCTGTTCCGGCGGCGAGGGTCGTGCAGGCGCAGCCTCCGTTCCCGACGGTTTCGGCGCCGGTTTAGGCTGTGCCGCTGCCGGGGCCTCGGGTTTGGCCGCGGCCGCTTCCTGAACAGGCGTCTCAGGGGAGCGGATAATGATGACGGCCTTCCGATCCTTGATCTTGAATCCCCGGTCAGGCTGCTTGGCAGGGTAGGCAACGGCGATCAGCGACTCCTTTGCCACCCCTTTTCGCTCAAGATATTTCACCAGGGCGACGGACCGGTCCGCCGCAAGGTCCAGCGCATCCTTTGCCGGCACTCTTTGCCTGGCCGTGCCCTGCGCGGCGGAAGGCACGGTGGCGTTTCCGATGAATATCTCCTTGTCCTTCAAGTCCTTCAGGTTCCCGAGCAGCGACGTAAGTTTTTCGAGGGTGGGCACGCTCTCCTTCGTAAAGGTCACGGAGCCGGGCGTATAGAGCGCGGCTTCCGCGATGTTGATGACCAGCGTACCGTCTGCGGCGGCAATTTCGGCCTTTCCTGACCCGGTTTCCTCCAGCAGGCCCGTTTTGACCGATTCCATTGCCGGTCTGATCCATGCTTCCCGGTCTTTATATTTTTTCAGCTCAGTTTTTGCCTTGTCGAATTCCGGCATTCCGATCTTCATCCGGGCATAGTCCAGAGCCATGGGTTGGTACACGGTGAGGTAGAAGTAGGAGCCTCCTCCGATCCCGGCAAGGAGCAGGATGAGAAGGGTGTACGTAACGCTCTTCATGCGGCCCTCCTTACAGTTTCTTCAGGTTCTTCACCGCTTCCTCGATCCTGTCCAGTCCCTTTTTGATGCTCTCCATGGACGTTGCATAGGAAAGCCGGATATAGGCGTCGGCCCCGAAGGCGTCGCCCGACACGAGCGCCACCCTGGCATCCTCGAGCAGATAGGCCGCGAGCTCGGAAGAGTTCCTGACGGCCTTTCCGGCGGCAGTCTCCCTGCCGTACAGCGCGGAGACGCGGGGGAACGCGTAGAAAGCTCCTACGGGCATGAGACAGGTGACGCCTGGTATCGTGTTGAGCCGTTCGACCATGTACTTCCTTCGCTTGTCGAACTCAACATTCATGGTCCTGACAAAGTCCTGGGGCCCCCGGAGCGCTTCCACCGCGGCCTTTTGAGAAATGGATGCCGGATTCGAGGTGCTCTGGCTCTGTATATTGGCCATGGCCGTGATCACGTCCTTTGGCCCGGCGGCATAGCCGATGCGCCAACCCGTCATGGAATGGGACTTGGACACGCCGTTCACCACGAGGGTGAGGTCCTTGATCTTCTGCCCCAGGGAGGCGATGCTGACATGGCTGAAGCCGTCGTAAATGAGCTTTTCGTAAATTTCATCGGAAACGACATAGATACCGTGCTGGACGGCGAGCGCCGCGATCTCTTCCAGCGTATTCCTATCATAGGCCTGTCCCGTGGGGTTCGAGGGGCTGTTCAGGATGAGCGCCTTGGTCTTCTTCGTGATGGCCTGTGCCAGATTTTTTGCCGACAGCTTGAAGCCTTCCTCGGGAGTGGTTTCAACGATGACCGGCATTGCGTCGTTCAGAAGCGCCTGATCAGGGTACGATACCCAGTAGGGGGAGGGGATGATGACCTCGTCTCCGGGGTCGAAGAGGGCTTCGGCGATATTATAGAGACTGTGCTTCGCGCCGCAGGAGATGAGGACCTGGGATTTCTCGTACAGGAGGCCGTTGTCCTTCTTGAACTTCTCGATGACCGCCTCTTTGAGCTCGTCGGTGCCGCCTGCGGGCGTGTATTTCGTGAATCCCGACTGGATCGCCCTGATGCCCGCCTGCTTCACGTTTTCCGGCGTATCGAAATCAGGCTCCCCTACGCCGAAGTCCACCACATCGATTCCCTGCGCCTTCATTGCCTTGGCCTTTGCCGCCGTTGCCAGCGTCGGCGACGGTTTTATTGCCTGAGCTCTTTTTGCGATCCCCATCGGTCGTGCGGTTCCTTTCTGTGCGTTGCCCCTCATCGTGAATAAGTCCTTGAATTTTTAGCACATAGGCGGTGTAAAGTCAAATGGTTTCTTGTGCTGAAGAGCGCACTCCGTGGTTGCAAATGGGTGCGAAGTGTGATAAACTTTTTTCGTTGTGGAGGGTTGTATGCTCGGTTTTCTTTTGCGGTGGTCCATTAATCTGGTGGCGCTGGTGGCGGCGGGAATCTTCATCAACGGGGTCCTGATCCAGAGTGTGAGCGCCGGCATTCTCGCGGCAGGCATCCTCGGCATCGTCAACGCGGTGATCAGGCCGGTGGCGCTCCTCTTCACCCTTCCCATCAACCTCCTGACCCTCGGGCTCTTTACCCTCGTGATCAATGCGGCCATGCTTCAGATCGTCGCCGCCCTGGTTCCCGGCTTCATCGTCGAGACCTTCGGCGCGGCATTTTTCGCCGCACTTCTCATCAGCGTGATCAGCTGGCTGTTGAACATCTTTGTGAGCGGCAACGGGAAGGTGGTTTTCATCAAGACGGTGAAGAAAGACGGAGACGGGGGGTAGGGCAATTGCGGAATGAGGATTTCACCCTGCACTCGCGCGGGGCACTCGTAAGCGCTGGGCGCAGGCGGATTGCGGAATGAAGATGCCTCTACCGACGGCAGGGCGAAGTTACGTGTTCGACGATGGAGCAGTTGATCCCACTGAAGTAATTCCAGTCAGCACAGTAAACAAGGGTAAAAAATGACGCACATGCACATTCCCGACGGCGTCCTGCCGGTCTGGCTCTGGGTGACGGGCTTTATCGTCATGGCCCTTAGCCTCGGGCTGAGCCTTTACCGGGTCAGGGCCATGGACAGAAAAAAGAAGATCCCTTTGCTCGGCGCCCTGGCCGCCGTCATGCTCGTGGCCATGAGCATACCCATTCTCCCGCCGGCTTACCACATAAACCTCTCCGTCACCACGGGCATTCTCCTGGGTCCCGCGCTCGGATTTGCGGCGGCGTTTATCGCGAACGTTATGCTCGCCCTGATGGGGCACGGCGGCATCACCGTGGTCGGTCTTAACACCATCCTCCTCGGATCGGAGGCGGTCCTGGGTCACTCGCTGTTTTTCCTCTTTAAAAAAATCCGTCCCCTCTTCTGGCGGGCTGCCATGGCTACGGTGCTCACGCTGTTCATCACCACGGTTCTCCTGATCGGGATCGTTGCGGCAACCAACCTTGAGCCCGGACATTTCTTTTATCATCACGAGGACCACGGCCAATCCGTCGAAGCGCGGGTCTCCGTTTCGACCTTCGCGGTCATGGTGCTCTCGCTGGGCGCGTTGGGCTGGCTCATCGAGGCCGCCATCACCGGCGCCGTCGTGAAATTCATCGCTCAGGTTAAGCCTGATCTCCTCCGCCACGCGCTCCACGGCGCCGGTGGTTCCGTGCCAAAGACGGGTGAAAAGCGGTGATCGATGTTGCGAGGATAGACTACTGGGCGGCGAGCGGTTCCGGGCCTCTTCATCGGGCATCGGTTCTGTCGAAGGTTGTGTTTCTCATGCTCGCAATTCTATCGGCGATCGTTGCAAAATCTCCGTACCCCCTCGCCGCGGGATACGTCGTCATGATCCTTGCGGCAGTGGCGGCGGGGCTCCCCTGGCTGCGGATGCTGGCGCTCTCGCTCTATGCCGCGGTCTTTCCGCTCCTTTATGGGATAAGCTTGAAGGGTGGGACCGCGGTGTTTGCGGTCCTGCTCCTCAAGGCGTTGACCGCCGCGCTGGCCATGCTGACGCTTATCGTGAGCACGCCGTACCCGAGGGTGTTCGCGCTGCTCAGCTCGGTCCTCCCCGAGGTGCTTGCGGCGGGACTGTTCATGACCTACAGAACGTTTTTCATCCTGCTCGACATGATGCACAATTTCGGCGCGGCCATACGGCTTCGCGGGGGTTTTTCGCCGGGGAGCCTGTACAAGAACGGTTCGAATATATCAAGGGGCATCGGCATGCTGCTGGTGAGGGCCGTCGAGCGGTCATCCCGTCTCTATGCCGTCATGACGGTGCGAGGGTACAACGGCAGCATGGCGGAGCCCGGGGCGGACAGGCCCCGCAGAGAGGACTGGCTCCCCCTCGCACTGGGCGCCGCGGTGTTTGCGCTCGCACTGGCGTGGAAGCCCTGAAGCCTATGGAGACCATCGTCGCCGTCAGCTGCCTGAAACATATTTATCCGGACACCACGGAGATCCATATTTGCGGCCTCGATTTTCTGGTGAACCGCGGTGAACGAGTGGTCGTCCTCGGCGGCAACGGGTCAGGCAAGACCACGCTCCTCTATCATATCCTCGGTCTTCTCAAGCCCGACGAGGGAAAGGTGTCGGTGTTCGGCGTAAACCCGGCTTCGGAATATAAAGCCCTGCGGGAGCGGATCGGCGTGCTCCTTCAGAACGTCGAGGAGCAGATCCTCTCGCCCACGGTGTGGGAAGACATATCCTTTTCTCCGCGCAATTACGGCTACGCGAAGGAGAAGACCGGCCGGATGGTGGAGGAGGTCATGGCGGAACTGGGGATCGCGCACCTCCGGGACAGAATCTGCCACTACCTGTCGGGAGGAGAGAAGCGGAAGGTGGCCCTGGCCGGCGCGCTCGTGATGCGTCCCGAACTGCTCGTCCTCGACGAGCCCTTCGAGGGGCTTGACACCCGTTCCCGCACCGAGCTCGTGGAGATCTTGAACAGGAGGAACCGGGAAGGGATGACGATCATCATGTCCACCCACGACGTCAACCTCGTGAGGAGTTTCGCGGACCAGGCATACGTGCTGGCCAAGGGCCGGGGCGTTATTACCGCCGGAACGCCGTCGGACATCTTTATGCAGATTGAAGCCCTCAGGACGTCGAACATCGACCCGCCGGTCCTGACCGAGCTCTTTCTCAAGCTCAGGAAAGAGGGAATAGCCGTTGACATCCCCGCCCACGTGGACCAGGCGGCGGACGACCTTGTGCGCCTTATACGGCAGTGACAGGCGTGAGCCCCTGCATGCCGGATTGAATTAACGGAGGTACCAGTTGATGCCGAACATCGGTTTGACGCACGGCCGCGAGGCCGTCACCGGAAAAGGAGCGCTCATCGCCCTCATTGCCTTCGTGCTGGCAGCTGCGGTCCTGACGGGCGTTGCCGCCGGTTACTGCCTTTCCCGGGGCGACCGTCTCGGTTCTCTCCTTTCTCTTGCCCTCCTCTCCGGCATGCCGTTTCTGGCGTACCTTTTGTATAAGAGGACGATCTTCCCGTACTATCGAAGCCTCGAAGACGCTAATCTCGAGCTTCACCTCAAGCGGGAAGAGCTCCTCGACACCAAAGACGATCTGTTCATAAAGTTCCTCGGTATCTATGATGTCAACTACGCGGCAAACTCTCCACGCCTCTTCAACGACCGGCTGAGGGATGTCGCCGACATAACGGCGCGCGTCATGGAAGCCGATCTCTGTCTGATCTTTCTCTACGACCGGAAGAACGACGAGCTGATGCTTGCGGCGGCCAATGACGGGCAGCGAAAGGCGGACGGGAGCGTCCGCGTCCCCCTCGGCGAGGGGATCGAGGGGTGGGTCGGGAGAAGACTGGAACCGGTGCTGCTCAAGAAACTTCAGGGAGACTCACGGTTCCGGGACCGGCCCGATCTCGGGCTGGCGGACTACACGGCCGTGTATTGTCTGCCGCTCTACGTTTATTCCAGCGGCGCGCTCATGGGAGTGATCGAACTCCTGTATCGAAAAGCAAAGAACTTTACGGACGAAGAGATCAATTTTTTCACCACGCTGTCGGGCATCATTTCCACGACCATTCAGAACGAACAGCTCCAGGCGGAACTCCGCAAGATGAACGTGGAGCTTGAACAGTGGATCACCGAGAAGACCGAGGAGTTCCGTGCCTCCGAGGAGCGCTACCGGACGCTGGTGGAGAACGCCTGTGAGTCAATTTTTGTTCTTGCCGATAACGGCGATATTGTCTTTGCCAATGAACAGGCCGCCCGTCTGACGGGCCATGAGAAATACGACCTGCTCCACAAGAACCTCATTGAACTCTTTGTCGATCCCGCCGGGATGCAGGGACTTCTGACGGAAGTCCGCGAGGGCCGCCAGTCACTCCGGCACGGAGAATTGACACGGGCCGACGGTACGGTGGTTCTGGTCGACGTCAGCGCCGTGGAACTGGTGCTCATGGGCAAGAAGTTCATCCAGGCCGTTGTCCGTGACATGTCTGACCATGCGCGACTGGAGAAGCTGCTCGAAGAAAAAGAGCTTGAGCTCGCCGCGATGCGGACGCAAATCAACCGTTAGCCCTCCTGACCGGCGCCTCGACCTGCCGCCTGATACGCTCTGCGCTTGCACTCGGTCCTTCCTCGGGATTTTTACCTTTACATGCCAATGGAGCTATGGTATAAATTATGCATGTGGTAGATCGGGGCCGGCGTAATTATTCATTATTCCGTAACTACTCAGGTCAGCCGCAAAAAGACGCAGAAGTCACAAAAGGTTGTAGCGTCGGGGTTTACCCCGTTAGAGATTTTTCGCTTGACGCGATCTCTAACGGGGTTTATCCCCGACGATTAGTCGCCTTCGGTAAATGAGGGCGCTACAGGGGACCTGAGTAGTTACCATTATTCCGTATGAAATTTAAAAATAAAAAGACGTACAGGCTGCTCGTTGCATTGCTCATCCTTGCGACAGCTGCCGGTATTTACGATCTGCTGCGGGGAAGGGATATTACCATGCCTTCTCTGTTTCAGCCTAAACAGGGCGTCAGGCTTTTGATGAGCATGGACGGCTTCAGGTTCGCCCAGTCTGAAGACGGCAGGGTTTCCTGGCGCATGCGCGCCGCAAGCGCCGATTTGTACGAAAACAAGGAAGCACAGTTGAAAGACATAGAAATTTCGTATACGGGCGCGCAGAATGGATATGCGGCGGAGATGTTCGGTGAAGCGGGCATGCTCGACACGGCAAGCGGGAACGCCTCCCTGCGCCGCGGTGTCCGTGAAGTGCGGATCGTGACCCACGACGGATATCTTCTGACCACGGACTCGCTGTTCTGGAAAGCCGGCGACCGCCTCGTACGGACGGAGGACCCCTTTAAACTGCTCGGTCGGGAGATTTACCTCGAAGGCCGAGGCATAACGGCGAACGTGGACATGCGCACGTTCGAGGTGAGAAACAATGTTAAAGCGGTTCTTCAGGAATAGCCTCGTGACGGCCGTTTCCCTTTTTCTTGCAGGCGCGGCGTCCGTTCCGGGAAAACGCGAAGAAGGGAAGCGAGAGCCCGTGGTGATCACGTCCCGGCACATGATGGCGGATAAGCTGGGGGATAAAGTGACGTTCAGCGACGACGTGACGCTCAAGAAGGAAGATATCACGCTCTATTCCGATTCGCTCATTGTTTTTTACGATGCGCGGTCAAAAGGGGTCAAGGAAATAGAGGCTCTCGGCAACGTGGTGGTGCGGAGGGAAGGCAGGGTGGCGACTGCAAACAGGGCGATCTACTACAGCCGTGAGGAAAAAATCGTGTTGACCGGAGACGCCCGTATTCTCGAGAACGAAAATCAGCTCGGCGGCGACAGGATCACCCTCTTCGTGCGTGACGACCGGAGCATTGTGGAAGGCGGCAGGGTGCTCTTTTATCAGGATAAGCCGGAAGAACGAAGGCAGAGATTCGATTCGAAGCAGGACAAGGCGGAAGAGCGGAAATGAGGCCTGCAAGGGAAGGCCGGAAATGATTCTTGTTCCGGCCGAAGACCCGATGACCGGCGGTAGCCCTGTCAGACGGAACGACGGGAACTCGATGCAGAAGCGGCTTGATCGGTGTAGACCATGAATGGAAATCGTAGAGCAGGGGAGGCACCCGCACGGCATGCAAGGGCTTGAGGCGAAAAAACTGGAAAAAACCTACCGGGGAAGACGGGTTGTACGGGGGGTGAGCTTCCAGGTAAAATACGGCGAGGTAGTAGGGCTTCTCGGACCGAACGGAGCGGGAAAAACCACGAGTTTTTATATGGTCGTGGGGCTTGTCAAACCTGATCAGGGAAGGGTGATCCTCGATGGAGCCGATGTTACACGGATGCCGATGTACCAGCGCGCAAAAAACGGCATCGGCTACCTGTCCCAGGAACCATCGGTTTTCAGAAAGCTTACGGCGTCCGAGAACCTCATGGCGGTCCTCGAGACCCTGGACATTTCGGACGTTGAACGCAAGGAGCGGAAAGACTCGCTCCTTGCCGAGTTCGGCATAGCGCACCTGGCCGACAGCAAGGCATATACGCTCTCCGGGGGGGAGCGCAGGCGTGTGGAAATAGCCCGGGCCCTCACCTTGTCCCCCAAGTTCATCCTCCTCGACGAACCCTTCGCCGGGATCGACCCGCTCGCTGTCCAGGATATTCAGGGCATCATTTCAATCCTCAAGCAGAAAGGGATCGGAATTCTTATCACCGATCATAACGTGCGGGAAACCCTCGCCATCACCGACCGGGCCTATATTATCAACGAAGGGAAGATCATCGAAGCAGGCACGCCCGCGGAGATTACGGCGAGTCCCCGTGTACGGGAGTTTTACCTGGGGGAAGCATTTCGGCTATAATAATCATAGGTGATGACGAGGATTTTCAAAGCGATTACACCGATTAAGATAGCATCAATGTCATCTGCCTTTTATTCCGTGGGAACCGGTATTTCTTTATGGAAGCGCGACTCGAACTAAAACTTTCCCAGAAGCTCATCATGACGCCGCAGCTCCAGCAGGCCATCAAGCTGCTCCAGCTGTCACGGCTCGAACTCTCCCAGTCCATCTCCCAGGAACTCATGGAGAATCCCGTGCTCGAGGAACTCCCGGCGGACGCTGCCGAAGAGGGAGCGCCGGGGAGCGACGCCGAGGGAGCACAGGAGGCCGCTGCATCTGCGGAAACGCTCGCGGAACAGCAGGGGGAGATGGGGAGCGAGGAACCGGCGGCGGACTTCAAAAGCGTATTGGAGTCCGGCCCCCAGTGGGATGAATACCTGAACGAGATGGGCGACGGGCGCGATTTCGGGTCCGCCGAAGCCGATGACAGGGAGCTCCCGTCGTACGACCAGACGCTCACGAGGCGCGCGTCGCTGAGCGATCACCTTCTCTGGCAGCTCAGGCTTTCAGCGTCCGACCCCGGCGTGGTGAACGCCGGCGAATGGATCATCGGCAACATCGATGATGACGGATATCTCCGCTCTCCCCTCGAGGAGATGGAACAACAGGCGAGCCTGCCGCACAAGGACCTGGAGCGGGCGCTGGAACTGATTCAGAACTTCGATCCCGCCGGCGTGGGAGCGAGGGACCTCAGGGAATGTCTTCTCATCCAGACGAGACAGCTCGATCTCGGCGGCACCCTCGTAGAGAAGATCATCGACCAGCATCTCACGGACCTGGAAAAGAGGAAATACGAGGCCATCGCCAAGGCGCTGAGCGTCACGCCCCAGGACGTGATGGAGGCGGCGCAGATCATCATCCATGAGCTCGATCCCAAGCCCGGCCGTCCCTATGCCGAGTCCGATACGCACTATGTGGTTCCCGACGTGTACGTGGTCAAGGTGGAGGAGCGGTATGTGATCCAGCTGAACGAAGAGGGGATGCCGCGGGTGCGGGTCAACCCCTATTACCGGAAACTGCTCAGTCATAAAGACGACATCGATAAGGCGGCCCGGGAATACATCGAAGAACGGCTCCGTTCCGCGCAGTGGCTCATCAAGGGCATGGAACAGCGAAATAAAACCATCTATAAGGTGGCCGAGAGCATCGTGAAGTTCCAGTATGATTTCCTGGAGCATGGGATCTCGCACCTGAGGCCCATGGTGCTCAAGGACGTGGCCGAGGACATCTCCATGCACGAGTCCACCATCAGCCGCGTAACGACGAACAAGCACATGCATACGCCCCAGGGCATCTTCTCCATGAAGTTTTTCTTTACGACGGGTTTCTCCGACGGGGCCGGTTCCGAGATCTCTTCCCTGACCATAAAAGATGCGATCCAGAGAATGATCAAGGAAGAGGACCCGGCGACGCCGCTCAAGGACCAGCAGATCGTTGATGCTCTGAAAGCGCGGGGCATTGAAATTGCCCGGAGGACCGTGGCAAAGTATCGCGAAGAATTGCGCATCCCGCCCACGAGCGTGCGGAAAAGGAGCGGGTGACGCCTGCATGCAAAAGGCAGAGCGCAAAATGAAAAATGCACAGGTCACCCATGATTCAAAGTCTGTGCGGAAAGACGGGAACGCAGGGCTGATCGAGCCCTGTCTTTAGAACGGGTTGCGTGCATGGTCAGAATCAGCGAACTTTTACAGGAAAACTTCGTGATCGACGATATCAAGGCGACGGACAAGGACGGCGTGCTCCGGGAGTTTGCCGGGCTGCTGAAGGCCTCCGGCACGATCCACCGTGAAGAGGAGATCATCCGGGTGCTCGCCGAGCGCGAGTCGCTCGGAAGCACGGGCATCGGTGACGGCGTGGCCATCCCTCATGGAAAGGTCCGCAACCTCCGCGACGCGGTGATCGCCTTCGGCCGGTCCAGGAAGGGCGTGGACTTCGATACGATGGACGGGAAGCCTGCTTATCTTTTTTTCCTGCTCCTTTCGCCCGAAGACAGACCGGGAGATCATCTGAAAATCCTTGCCCGGATTTCACGGATCCTCAAGAACCCGGTCTTCCGCGAGAAACTGCGGTCCGCCCCGCAGAGGCAGGAACTTCAAAGGATGATCCTGGAAGAAGACGGCAAGTATCCGCAGCGATGAAGGTAACCGTGAGGGATGTTATAGGACGGGCGACGGTCCTTGCGGGCGGTTCCGGCCTCGCCCGCGAGGTCGCGTCTCCGCAAGTGGCCGTTCCCGAGCTCTCGTCGACCGCTTCCTGGAAGGACCTGGCCGCGGCAGTGGTCCACGTCGCTCCGGCCCAGTCGGCCTACCTGAGGTCGCTTCCGGCGTCCGAGCGGGTCCGCGTCGTCGGGATGCTTTTTAAGCGGAAGCCCGCATGCATCGTTGTGACCTGCTCCACGGTGAGCAAAGAGCTTCTGAGCGCGGCCGGGTCCGCGCATATCCCCGTTGTCAAGACCGGGAACCTGTCGGGAGTGGCGAAGCTCCTCATCCAGAAACTGACGCCGAAGATCAGTGTGCACGGCGTTCTCGTCGAAGTCTTCGGGCTCGGCACGCTTATCACGGGGGAGAGCGCCATCGGCAAGAGCGAGGCGGCCCTCGACCTCGTTCTCCGGGGCCACAAACTGGCCGCTGATGACCTCGTGATTCTCAGGCGGTCCGACGGACGCATCACGGGTAGGGCCACCGAGCTGGGGGTCGATCTTCTCGAGATCAGGGGCCTCGGGATCATCAACGTACGCGCCCTCTACGGCGAGTCCGCGGTAACCCCCGAGTGCGCCGTGGGTCTCGTGGTAGAGCTTGAAGAGTGGACAAAAGGGCATCACTACAGCCTCCTCGGACTGCGCGAGCGGCGCCGCAGACTGCTGGGGATAAATCTTCCCTGCCTGAAGCTGCCGGTGAAGCCCGGCCGGAACATGGCCACCCTCATCGAGGTGGCGGCACGGAACCAGATCCTCAAGAACAAAGGCGTGTATACCGCCCGTGAGCTGAACCGCACACTGAAGGGAAGGATGGCCCCATGAGCGCCCTGCGCATGGTGATCGTCACCGGGCTTTCCGGCTCGGGCAAGAGCGCCGCTCTCAAGTCCTTCGAGGACATGGGGTTTTATTGCGTCGACAATCTGCCCCTTGCCCTCTTGCCCGCGTTTACGGACTTTGCCGGTACGACGGACGAGACGCGCCGGTCAGCCATCGGCATCGACGTGAGGGAAAAAGGGTTCCCGGAACAATTTCCGCCCCTCTACTCGGGGCTCAAGGCGGCCGGACGGCCCCTGGAACTCCTTTTCCTCGAAGCGTCGGACCAGTCGCTCGTACGGCGGTTCAGCGAAACCAGGCGGCCCCATCCCTTTGCGCGGGGAACGACGCCGCTTCTTGATGCCATCAAACAGGAGCGGGGCGCCCTCGGGAGCGTCAGGACGCTTGCTGATCGGATCGTGGAAACGTCGGATTATACGGTGCACGATCTGCGTCAGGCCGTGGAGCGCCACTACTCGCAGGGAGGCGCGGCCCGGCCGCTCGTTATCACCATCACGACCTTCGGGTACAAATTCGGGGTGCCCTATGATACGGACCTGCTCTTCGATCTGCGGTTCCTGCCCAACCCGCACTTTGTGCCGGAACTGAAGCCGTACACCGGAGAAGACTCCCGGGTCAAGGACTACGTCATGGGCAGGGCGGATTCCGAGGAGTTTCTTTCCCGGCTCCTCGATTTTCTGGAATACCTCCTGCCGCGCTACCGGAGCGAAGGAAAGAGCTATCTCACCATCGGCTTCGGATGCACCGGCGGGAAGCACCGCTCGGTCGCGGTGTCGCTCATGGTCGCCGAGCGCCTGAGGCGGATCGGGTATGAGGTGAACGTAAAGCATCGCGACATGGGGAGCTAGAGGACGCAAATTCGGATCGGGGATTTCAGATTTCGGATTTTCGCAATTCGCATTCCGCAATTGCAAGGAGACGAACATGGTTGGACTGGTAATTGTGTGCCACGGCGATATGGGAGCGGAGCTCGTCAAGGCCGTGGAAATGATCGTTGGACGGGTAGACGCTGTCGAATCGGTGAGCGTGAAACAGGACAGTGCGCCGGAAACGCTCAGGGACGAGATCCAGAAGGCCATAAAGAAAGTGGACCGGAAGAACGGCGTCATGCTGTTTACCGACATGTTCGGCGGGACCCCCTCCAACATCGCCCTTGCGTTCCTCGGCGAGTCGGCAGAGGTCGTGACCGGCGTGAACCTCTCGATGCTCATCAAGTTTGCGAATCACCGCGACGACAAGAAGCTCGCGGAGCTTGCAAAACTGGTGCAGGAGGCCGGCCAGAAGAGCATCGTCATCGCGAGCCAGATGCTGAAAGGGACGAAATAGCACGTGCTCGTCTTCGTGCGCATAGATGACCGTTTGATCCACGGGCAGGTGGTGGAAGGCTGGGTGAATTATCTCAAGGCGACCTGTATCCTTGTGGCCGACGATAAGGTCGCGGCGAATGCCCTTCAGCGGTCCATCATGGAAATATCCGTCCCTCACGGGCTCAAGGTGTTCATCGGCGCCGTCGCCGACATAAGCGAGCAGGTCCGGTCGGCGACGCTGAGCGCGGAACGGATGATTCTCCTGTTCTCGAACCCCTTCGATGCGCTGCGGGCGCTGAAGGCGGGGCTTCCCTGTCCGGCGCTCAATATCGGCGGAATGCACTATGTGCCGGGCAAGCGCAAACTGCTCGATGTTCTCGCCGTTGATGAGGGGGACCTGAAGGCGCTCCAGGAGATCGTTGCCATGGGCGTCAAGGTCGACGTCCAGACGGTTCCCACGGAGCGGCCGTTGCCGCTTGAGAAGGTCTTTAAAATCTGTCTCCGGGCCGCGGACCGCGGCCAATGACAAGAGTGCGAAGCAGGAACGGAGAACAGGCGTGGAGGGCGGCGCTGGCGTTCGCCTGCCGTCCTCTGCGGAAGGATTGAAGGCAGGCTATGGTTGATCTCCAGACAGTCGTCCATGTTCTTTTGATCGCCGTCATCGGAGGCGTGGTCGGACTCGACCGGACCGCCGTGGGGCAGTTCATGATTTCCCAGCCTATCGTGGCGGGGCCGCTGACGGGATGGCTCCTGGGCGACGTCAATGCCGGTTTTGTCATCGGCGCGGTGCTCGAGCTCATCTGGGTGATGGATATGCCCGTCGGCAACTTTGTCCCTGCGGACTCCACCGTGGCCGCGGTTTCGGCAACGGCCATTGCTGCGCTGGCAGGTCAGGGCAACGCGCCGCTTTCCGTCGTGGGGTTCAGCATCTTCCTCACGGTGTTCATGGCGCCCCTTACCATGGTGGCGGACGGCATCCTGAGAAAGCGAAATGAACGGCTTGCCGAACTGGCCGCAGCGGGTGAGGCGGAGAAGGCCGACAGGAACCTCGAGCGCGCACACCGTGCGGGTCTGGTCGCTTTTTTTCTGAAATACTTTGTTCTGTACCTTCTGTTCGTGCCTGCCGGGCTGGCGGGAATGCACCTGTTTTTTCGCATGCCCGGCCAGTTCCATAACGCCATGGCCCTGTTCGTAAAGCTTCTTCCCCTCCTGGGAGCGGCTTCGGTGGCGTGTAAGCTGTCGGTAAGCACCGTGGACCGGTTTCTGCTGGCCGGGTTTTTGATCGCAGCGGTAAGCGCCCTGGCATTCGGCGTTTCGATGCTTGTCATCACGCTTATGGTGATAAGCGCGGGGTGGGTCGGAGTCCGGTACAGCGACCGGTAACAGGACGGGTCCCGGTTCGCGGAGCTCTTGCGCGGACCGCGGCAGGGGGAGTGATCGGGAATGAACGACGGCGAAAAAAAGGTCAGAACCGCTGATCTGCTCGGCGTCCTCTGGAGGTCTTTTCTCATCCAGGCGTCGTGGAGCTTTGACCGGATGCAGACCCTCGGCTTTGCCTATGCCATGCTGCCGGTGCTCAGGAGGCTCTATCCCGACGGGGCGGAGCGCGCCTCACGGCTGAAAGTGCATATGGAGTATTTCAATACCCAGCCGTACCTCGCGGCCTTTATCCTGGGTGCGGCGGCGCGGCTCGAGCAGGAGCGGGCGGCGGGACGGGGGACGGGGGACGTATCGGCGCTCAAATCGGCCCTCATGGCCCCCCTGGGGGCGCTCGGCGACAGCTTCTTCTGGGGATCGCTCAAACCCCTTGCGGCAACGGTCGCTGTGGCGGTGCTCATGGCGGGTGCATGGTGGGCCCCGCTTCTGTTCCTGGTCGTGTACAACACATTTCATCTGGTCATCAGGGCGGGCGTCTTCCTTGCGGGGTACAGGACCGCCGGAGATGCTGCGGCACTGCTGGACACGTACAGCTTTACGAAGATGGCGCGGTTGTTCAAGGCGATTTCACTCTCGCTGCTCGGAGGCCTCGTAGGCGCGATTTCCCTCTGGAAACCGGAGTTCCGGCCGGAAGGTCTCTTCACCGGACCGGGAATGGCCGCGGCGGGCCTGGTTCTCACGCTCGCCATGGTCGTGGCCCTGCGGAAGGGGTTTTCGCCGCTCAAACTCATGCTCGGGCTGGCCGCGGCCTGCCTGGCGCTGGCGTACGGAGGAGTTGGAGGATGATGAAAAAGGAGCTGCTCATTGAGAACAGGCTCGGTTTGCACGCGAGGGCAGCGGCCCAGATCGTCAAGGCGGCGAGCGCCTATTCATCCAGGATAACCCTGGTCAAGGACGATCTTGAGGTGGACGGGAAGAGCATCATGGGGATCATGATGCTTGCCGCGGCAAAGGGGACGAACATTCTGGTCCGCGTGGAGGGCGGGGACGAAGAAGCGGCCCTGGCCGGATTGGAAAAACTGTTCAAGGACAAGTTCGGCGAAAAGGAGTGAGGAGAATGGCGCTTGCGACCTGGACTATGCGTATTGATGCGCCCGGCATCGGCGTTCTGCGTCTGAAGCATCAAGCGGGAGTCGAGCAATGAACGAAAAAGCATTCAACGGCATCGGGGCCTCTCCCGGCGTTGTGATCGGCAGGGCCTACCTCCTCGACCGCCGGAAGGTGGTCGTCGCGGGCCAGCGGATTGAAGAGGTCAAGGTCAAGGACGAGGTGGCGCGCTTTAAAAAGGCCGTCGAGATCTCGAAGGCACAGCTCGAAGAGCTCAAGAAGCGGTTCAGCAAAGGCCTTGGAAAATCCCACGCCTACATTCTTGAGACGCTCATCATGCTGCTGGAAGACAAGATGCTCGTCGACGGAACGGTCAAGCGGATCAAGGACCTGCGTGTGAACGCGGAAGGCGCGCTCAAAGAGACCATCGACGCCATAGGGCTCAAGTTCGATGCGATCGAGGATGAGTACCTGCGCGAACGGAAACACGATATCGAGCAGGTGGGCGAGCGCATCCTCAGAAACCTCACGGGTCACAAGCAGGAGAGCCTTGCCGACATAAGCGACGAGGCGGTGATCATCGCGCACGACCTCGCCCCCACCGACACCCTCATGATGCGCAAGGACAAGATCCTCGGCTTCGCCACGGACGCGGGAAGCCGCACCTCTCATACCGCCATTCTTGCGCGCTCCCTGGGAATCCCCGCGGCCGTCGGCCTCGAGCGGATCACGGGCGCCGTCAAGACCGGCGATGTGGTGATCGTCGACGGCATCCATGGTGTGGTCATCGTGGACCCGGACGAGGAGACGTTCCTCGAGTATCTCAAAAAGCAGCGCCGGTATAAGTATTTCGAGCAGGAGCTCGAAAAACTCAGGCTGCTCCCGGCCGTGACCCTCGACGGAGACGTCGTCCACCTTGAGGGGAACATTGAGTTGCCTGAAGAAGTCGCATCCGTGGCTGAGCACGGCGGGACCGGCATCGGCCTTTACCGCACGGAGTTTCTGTTCCTCAACAGGCCGGACCTGCCGACGGAGGAGCAGCACTACCAGGCCTGTCGCCACGTGGCGGAACGGGCGTCCCCCCAGGAAGTGGTCATCCGGACCCTCGACGTCGGCGGAGACAAGATCGGATTTGGCGGGGTCTCCGAGAAAGAGGCAAACCCCGCCCTCGGGCTGCGGGCGATCCGCTTTCTGCTTCAGAGGAAGGATGTCTTCAAGGCCCAGCTCCGGGGCATCCTGAGGGCCAGTGTCCACGGCAACGTAAAAATTCTTTTTCCCATGATCTCCGGCCTTGCCGAGCTGCGTGAGGCGAAGATGGTTCTCGAAGAGGTAAAAAACGACCTGAGGACCGAAGATGTTCCCTTCGATGAAAACGTAAAGGTCGGGATCATGATCGAAATACCGTCGGCGGCCATGATCTCCGACCTCCTCGCGAAAGAAGCGGATTTTTTCAGCGTGGGTACGAACGACCTGATCCAGTACACCCTTGCGATCGACCGGGCGAACGAACACGTGGCATATCTGTATGAGCCCCTCGATCCCGCTGTTCTTCGTCTTCTCCAGCGCGTTTCCCAGGCGGCCCACGAGGCCCGCATTCCCCTGGCCATGTGCGGAGAGATGGCCGGAGACCCGCTCTACGCGTCCATTCTCCTCGGCATGGGTTTTCAGCATCTCAGTATGAACGTTGCGTCCATTCCGTGGGTCAAGAAGGTGGTCAGGTCGGTCCGCATGGAGGACGCCGTGGAGCTCGCCGCGCTCGTGATGCGTCAACCGACGGCGGCGCACGCGAGAAAAACGGCGGAAACGTTTATGCATGACCGTTTCCCCGATCTCATGGCGGAACTGTAAAATTTCTCTCCTACTTGAAACCCCAACGGAGTCTGATGAATGCAAAATGCAGAGTGCAAAATGCAAAAGTCAAAATGAAGAATAGAAACCATGGCCAAAGGCCATACCGTCATTTTGCAATTTGCATTCTGAAATTTGACTTTTGCCTTGCTTTCTTTGTGCCTTTATTTTTGCGCGACAGGCAGTTTGGTTTGAAAAAGAAAAGGTTGGCATGACCACGCGAATCCATGGCGGCAATATCAATGAAGCAATCAAGCGTTACGGCCTGGAAGGCAGGACGGTCCTCGACTTCAGCTCGAACGTTAACCCCCTCGGTCCTTCGCGGGCGGTAACGCGCGCAATCAGGAAGTCGCTTTCCTCTATTGACCGGTATCCGGACCCTGAAACGCCGGAGCTGAGAAAGGCCATAGCGCGGTACTTCGGCATCAAACCGGAACAGGTCATCTGCGGCAACGGTTCCATCGCCGTCATCCATCTCATCCCGCGGGTGTTCCGGCCGAAAAAAGTTCTCATCCCTGTCCCGACCTTCACGGAGTATGCGGCGGCGGTAGAGGACGCCGGAGGCGAAGTAGTCCCGTTCCGGCTCGCGGAGAAGGACGGCTTTCGCGTCGATCCTGTGGAGATCGCCTTTGCGCTCAAGGGCGCGGACATGGCCTTCCTGTGCAATCCGAACAACCCCACGGCCCAGCTCATTCCCAAGGAAGAGATGATGGAGATCGTGAAATACGCGCTCCGGGAAAACGTGAGGCTCGTGGTGGATGAGGCGTTCATGGATTTCGTGGAAACGGACTCCCTTATCAAAGAGGCCGTCCAGTCAACGCACCTCATCTGCATCCGGGCCTTCACGAAATTCTTCGGCCTGCCGGGTCTCCGCATCGGCTATGCCGTCTCGGACGAAAGGACCATCGAGACGCTTGCCGCGGGCCGCGAGCCGTGGACGGTGAGCGTTCCGGCGGAACGCGCCGCTGTTGCAGCGTTGAACGATTGGGGACGGATTCAAAAGACCCGAAAGCTCATTGCCCAGGAGCGGGAGCGCCTGCTCTCGGAGCTGCGGATCCTGCCGGGCGTGGAACCGTTCCCGTCCCCGGCGAACTTCATCTTCGTGAAACTTGCCTCCATCGACGCGCCGACGCTCACGGAATCGCTGGGGTTCCGGGGCATCCTTATCCGCGACTGTTCATCATTTTCCGGACTCGGCAACCGGTTCGTAAGAATTGCCGTGAGAACCCGAAGGGAAAACGACCGGCTCGTGCAGACGCTCCGGAACATTCTCATCCGCTGACGACGGCCGCCAAAAAATATTTTGCAAAAGGCGCCCCGCTATGATAAAGTAAACTCCGTTGGAGAACAGAGCTCTCTAACGGAGGTAAAGATGGCGGCTTTCTCCAACGGAGTAAAAATGAAAGGCCGGCAGGGAAAATCACGGTCGCCGCACGATTGCCGCTTTTTTTTGTTGCGCGCTGCGTTGTGATCTGTTTTCGGCAGGGAGTGAGTGATTTTCATCCGGCGATGACAGTCAGGAAAGGGATGAAAGTCGGAGGAACAGCGATGGAACCGATCATGTGCCCCTATTGCGGAGGGACAAACCTCTATCAGGAGGATGATTACAGCCTCGAGTTGGACCTTGAGTACTGGACAGTGCATCACTGGGACTGCATGGACTGCGGCCAGTCCTTCGACAAGATAGAAATACTGCCCACCTCCGACACGTTTGAGGAAATCAATAATGAGAGCACCATCCACTGAAGCGACGCATTCACGGTCTTTTGCCCTGTCCGCCGGACGTGCTGCCGGTTCCGGCAGGCCGACAGCGGCCTTCATAGACCTCGCGGCGCTCTCCCATAATTTTCAGGAAGTCCTGCTCAGGGTGGAAGGCAGAAAAGTACTCGCCGTTGTCAAAGCGCAGGCATATGGCCACGGCGCCCTTGAGGTTTCACGCCGTCTGTTGACGCTCGGCGCAGACATGCTCGGCGTTGCTCTTGTCGAAGAAGGCGCCGAACTCCGTGCCGCGGGCATCGGGGCGCCCGTCCTGGTCATGGGCGCTGTTTTCCCCGAACAGGCGGAAACGATCACGGAGCTGTCCCTGACGCCCATCGTTTATTCCGTGAAGCTTGCGGAGGCGCTCTCACAGGCTGCTCGCAAGCAGGGAAAGACCGTGAACGTTCATATCAAGATCGACACGGGCATGGGACGCATCGGGCTTGCTCCGGAACATGCGGCTGATACTATCGCCCGTGTTTTCAATCTTCCCGGAATATACGTAGAAGGGCTCATGACCCATTTTGCCGATGCCGATCTTGCGGACAAACAGTTCGCCTCGAAGCAGATGGAGCGGTTCGAAGCGCTCATGAAGGCGCTCGATGCCCGGGGGCTCTCGATTCCCCTTCGCCACGCCGCCAACAGCGCGGCGGTGCTTGATTACCGCCGCGCGCTGTTCACCATGGTCAGGCCCGGTCTCATGCTCTACGGATACAGTCCGCTGGAGGCCCGTCCCGGGGATGCCGATGTGCGTCCTGTCCTGTCCCTGGTGACGCGAATCGCCTTTGTTAAAACCGTTCCAGCAGGGGCGCCCATCAGCTACGGCAGGACGTTTGTCACCAAGCGGGAGAGCCGCATCGCCACGATCCCCATCGGGTATGCCGACGGCTTCAGCCGGGCCCTGTCGAACCGGGGAGAGGCCCTTGTCCGGGGGACGCGCGTTCCCGTGGCGGGGCGGGTCTGCATGGACATGACCATGCTCGACGTGACCGGCGTTCCCGGCGTATCGGAGGGGGACGACGTGGTGCTCATCGGGCGACAGGGGAATGAAGAGATCACGGCTGACGACCTTGCAAAGAAAACCGGGACCATTGCCTACGAGGTGCTCTGCGGGATCAGCAGCCGGGTGCCGAGGGTGTACGTATAACTCAAGGCAAAATGCAGAATGAAAAGTGCAAAAGGTAAAATGTATGTTTTTTATTTTAAAATTTGAAATTTGCATTCTGCATTTTGCATTGAACGGATGTGCCCTATGATCAACTGGCTTGAACTGCTGGGCAGCAGGACCACCGCGGTCATGATCGAGATGGGGAAAGTGGTCATGTTCCTCATCCAGACGCTCCGCTGGTGCACGAGCAGGCCGTTCTATTTCAAGAACCTGTTGAAGCAGATGGAACAGATCGGCGTGAACTCCGTGCCCGTGGTGCTGACCACGGCCATCTCCACCGGCATGGTGCTGGCGCTCCAGAGCTATACCGGGTTCAAACGGTTCGGGGCCGAGTCGCTCATCGGCACGGTGGTGTCGCTCTCGATGACGCGGGAACTGGGGCCGGTCCTGACCGGCCTCATGGTGGCGGGCAGGGCAGGGGCCTCCATGGCGGCAGAGCTCGGCACCATGCGCGTGACCGAGCAGATCGACGCGCTCTATACGCTTGCAACGAACCCCATGAAATACCTGGTGGTCCCCCGGTTTCTGGCGAGCACGATCATGATGTTCTTCCTCACCGCGCTCGGGATGTACGTCGGCATCGCGGGCGGGTACTTCGTGGGCGTGAAGGTGCTCGGGACCAACCCGGTCACCTACATCAACCAGAGCATCAACAACACCGAGGTGACGGACATCTGGTACGGCCTGATCAAGTCGCTCGTGTTCGGGGCGGTGGTCGGGCTGATCGGCTGCTACAAGGGGTTCAACACCGAGGGCGGAGCCGAGGGCGTGGGAAAGGCCACGACCGGCGCGGTCGTGGTGTCGTGCATGCTGATCCTGATCCTGGATTATTTCCTGTCCGCGCTGTTGTGGTGAGCCCATGGCGATGATCGAGATCACGGACCTCCACAAAAACTTCGGCGGCCACCACGTGCTCCGCGGCGTGAACCTTTCGGTCGAAAAGGGCGAGAGCATGACCGTGATCGGCGGGAGCGGCAGCGGCAAGAGCGTGCTGATCAAGCATATCATCGGGCTGCTGTTCCCGGACAGGGGTCGGGTGGTCGTGGACGGCCAGGACCTGAACACCCTTGACGAACGGGGCCTGAACGACATACGGAAAAAGTTCGGCATGCTGTTTCAGGGCGCGGCGCTCTTCGACTCGCTCACGGTGGGGGAGAACGTGGGTTTCAGCCTGAAGCAGCATACCAGAATGTCCGACAGGGAGATACGGGACGCCGCGACCGAGAAACTGGCACTCGTGGGGCTCAAGGGCGTGGAGGACAAGATGCCGTCCGACCTCTCGGGCGGCATGAGGAAGAGGGTTGGGCTTGCCCGGGCCATTGCCATGGATGCGGAGATCATTCTGTACGACGAGCCCACGACCGGTCTGGACCCCATCACCGCGGACGCAATCAACGATCTGATCGTGGACCTCCGGAAGAAGCTCGGCGTCACGTCCGTGGCCATCACGCACGATATGCAGAGCGCGTACAAGATCTCGGACCGGATAGCCATGCTCTATAAAGGAGAGATCCAGGAGATCGGCACGCCGGACGAGATCAGGAACACGACGAACCCCATCGTGAAACAGTTCATCACCGGCAGCGCGGTGGGGCCGATAACGGCGGATTAAAAACGAAGAGGCATTGGAAATTGCAAATCGTAAATGTCAAATCGTAAATAAAAAGATTATATAATGACTTTTAAAATTTCCAATTTCCAATTTCCAATTTCCAATTCACAGGGGTTCTCATGGCGAAGCTGAGCGCAGAGGCAAAGGTGGGGCTGCTGGTGTTGGGAGGATCGGTCATCCTTCTGTACATGACCTTTGCTGTCGGAAAATACGAGTTCGGGGCGAAGAAGGGCTATGTGGTCGAGGCCACGTTCGACTCGGTTGCGGGGCTCGACGACAAGGCCGCGGTCCGGATGGCGGGCGTGAAGATCGGCACGGTCGAGAAGGTGGTGCTGGAGGACAGCCGGGCCAAGCTGGTCCTGCGGATCGATCCCGGGGTCAAGATCGCCCGGGGCTCCGAGGCGGGAGTCAAGACCATGGGGCTTTTGGGCGATAAATTCGTGGAGATCAACCCGAGACGAAAGACCGAGTACGGCGCCGAGTCTCCCGAGCAATCGGCGTTCTACCGGGAAGGAGAGCGGATCGAGACGACGACGTCCCCGAGCGATGTGGACAAGCTTGTCAGTCAACTGAGCGGCATCGCCGACGACATCAAGCAGGTGACCGCGTCGCTTCGTCAGGTCTTCGGCACCGAACGGGGCGCCCGCTCCATGGAAGACATCCTTGCGGACCTGCGCGGCACCACGTCGAACATCCGGGAGTTTTCCTACGCCCTGCGGAGCGACGGCAGCGAACTGGTCATGCGGCTGAACGAGCTTGCAACGAATCTCAACGGTGTGGTGAACGATAATCGCGACAATCTCAAGGTGACGTTGGAGAACGCGCGCGAAGCGTCGCGGAGCGCCGAGCTGGCCCTCGCCTCCATCGAGAACGTGACCAAGAAGATCGACCGCGGAGAAGGAACGCTCGGCAAGCTCGTGAGCGACGACAGCATGTACAATAATATCGACAGCGCCGCAAAGGGGATCAGCGACTACACGTCGCGCATAGAGAGGATGAAGACCATCGTGGCCTTCCGGAGCGAGTATATGTTCCCCCAGTCCAAGACTTACTTTACCCTGGAGCTCAAGCCCAAGCCGGACAAGTACTACATCCTCGAGGTCGCCTCGGACCCCTACGCCAAGTACACGCGGTCTGAGGTCGTGACCACGCCGCCGGGCACGACGACGGTGAGCGAAACCTACGAAGACCGCCTCAGGTTCAGCGTCGAGTTCGCCAAGCGCTGGGGAAACCTGGCCCTCCGCATGGGGCTCATCGAGTCCAGGGGCGGCATCGGCGCCGACTACTTTGCCTTTGACGACCGGGTGAAGTTCAGCCTCGATGCATGGAACTTCAGCAGCACGGAACCGGGCAATCTGAATACCCATATGAAGGCATCGCTTAACTACACCATCAACAAGCTGCTGTTGCTGAATGCAGGATACGACAACTTCCTGAACTCGGACCGGGCGGCAGCTTTCGTGGGCGTCGGCCTTCGGTTCGACGACGATGACCTGAAATACCTCCTCGGGAGCGTTCCGGTGCCCAAGTAAGGGGAACCGAGAACGCACCTTGACTTTTCAGAACCAGTCCCCTACAATGCCGGTGAAAAGGAGACGGACGTGCCGAAAGGTATTACCAAAGCGGTCTTTCCTGCGGCGGGTCTGGGGACCCGTTTTTTACCGGCGACCAAAGCGTCTCCCAAGGAGATGCTCGCGCTCGTTGATAAGCCGCTCATACAGTACGTGGTGGAAGAGGCCGTGGCGTCCGGCATCGAAGAGGTGGTGCTCATCACCGGACGGGGCAAGCGCGCCATCGAGGACCACTTCGATGTGGCCTTTGAACTGGAGGAAGACCTCAAGTCCAAAGGCAAGCACGAGCTTCTGTCCGAGGTGCAGCGCATTGCCGACCTCGTCACGTTCTGCTATATCAGGCAGAAGAAGGCCCTCGGGCTCGGTCATGCCGTGCTCACGGCCAAGCGGGTGGTGGGCGAGGAGGCCTTTGCCGTGCTCCTGGGCGACGACATCATCGACAACGATGTTCCGGTGCTCAAACAGATGATGGACGTCCATGCCCGCTATCCCGCAACGATCCTGGCCATCCAGAAGGTGCCCCATGCACAAACCGGTCAGTACGGCATCATCGATGCAAAAAAGATCGAGGACGGCGTATACCTCGTCAAAGACCTGGTGGAAAAGCCGTCACCGTCCGCCGCACCGTCCAATCTCGCCATCATCGGGCGCTATATCCTGACGCCCGAGATATTCACCGCCCTTGAACATACCCGGCCCGGCAAAGGCGGCGAGATCCAGCTCACGGACGGCCTCAAGCTCCTCATGGGGAAGCAGCCCATTTACGCCTTCGAATTCAAAGGGAAACGCTATGACGCCGGCGATAAACTCGGGTTTTTGAAGGCGACCGTGGAGTTTGGACTGAAAAATACCGAATTCGGTTCGGAATTCAGGGATTATTTGAAAAAGTTGAAATTATGAACCACCGGTATTGATTGGGGAGCTGAAACTAAGGTATAATTGGGACGTATGCAAGGAGGACCGCTTGGCCAAGACCGAAGCAAAAAACAGTGACATTCAGCAGTCCATCGAGATCCCCAGGAAGCTGCCGCTGCTCCCCATCCGGGACATCGTGGTCTTCCCGTATATGGTGCTGCCGCTTTTCGTGGGCAGGGAGATGTCCATCAAGGCCATCGAAGTGGCGCTCGAAGGGAACCGGATGATCTTTCTTACCTCGCAGAAAGACATCAACGTGGAAAACCCCACGCCTTCGGACCTCTATTCCATGGGCACCGTGGGCGTCATCATGCGGATGCTCAAGCTGCCCGACGGCCGCATCAAGATACTCGTCCAGGGCGTTGCCAGGGCAAAGACCGTGAAGTTCCTCCAGAAGGAGCCCTACTACCAGGTCGAGGTAAAACCCTTCGTGGAAACGGCCGCGCCGGTGAGCCTCGAGACCGAGGCGCTCATGCGCAACGTCAAGGAGCAGCTTGAGCGGCTCGTGTCGTTCGGAAAAGTCATTCTCCCGGACATCATGGTCGTCATCGAGAACGTCGACGATCCGGGCAAGCTCGCCGATCTGGCGGTGGCGAACATGGGGCTCAAAGTGGAGCAGGCCCAGGAGATCCTCGAGATCACCGACCCGGTCCAGCGGATCAAGCGCATCAACGAGGCCCTCAGCAAAGAGATCGAGCTCCTTTCCATGCAGCAGAAGATCCAGGCCGACGTCCGGGGCGAGATCGACAAGACGCAGAGGGAGTATTTCCTGCGCGAACAGCTCAAGGCGATCCAACGCGAGCTCGGGGATACGGACGACCGTTCCGAAGATATCCGCGAACTTCGTGACAAGATCAAAGAGGCGAAGATGCCGGAGAAGGGCGCCAAGGAAGCGGAGAAGCAGCTCCGGCGTCTCGAGCGCATGCACCCCGACGCGGCCGAGGCGTCCATGACGCGGACGTACATCGAATGGCTCACGGAACTGCCGTGGTCCAAAGCCACCAAGGACAATCTGGACCTGAAGGCGGCGCACAAGGTGCTTGAAGAAGACCACTACGACCTGGAAAAGGTCAAGGAACGGATCCTTGAATACCTCGCCGTGCGCAAGCTCAAGGACAAGATGAAAGGTCCCATCCTCTGTTTCGTGGGGCCGCCGGGCGTCGGCAAGACGTCCCTCGGGAAATCCATAGCCCGCTCCCTCGGCCGTGAATTCGTCCGTATTTCCCTGGGCGGCGTGCGCGACGAGGCGGAGATCCGCGGACATCGCAGGACCTACGTGGGCGCGCTCCCGGGCAGGATTATCCAGGGCATCAAGACCGCAGGGTCGAACAATCCCGTTTTCATGCTCGATGAGATCGACAAGATCGGAGCCGATTTCCGGGGCGACCCGTCGGCGGCCCTGCTCGAGGTGCTCGACCCGGAGCAGAACAACTCCTTCAGCGACCACTATATTGCTCTGCCTTTCGATTTGTCGAGCGTGATGTTCATCACCACGGCGAACATGACCGATCCCATCCCGTCGCCGCTCAAGGACAGGATGGAGATCATCCGCCTCTCGGGATATACGGAGCAGGAAAAGCTCGGTATCGCCAATAACTACCTCATTCCCCGGCAGTTGAAGGAGCACGGGATCACGGAGAAACAGATCCATATCCCGGAGAAGACCGTGCTCGAGATCATCGCTCAGTATACGCGCGAGGCCGGCGTCCGGAACCTTGAGCGCGAGATCGCCCACCTTTGCCGCAAGGTGGCGCGCAAGGTTGCCGAAGGCGAAACAGGTCTGTTTACGATCACGCCGGCCAATCTGCATAAATACCTGGGCGCTCCGAAGTTCCTCCCCGAGGAGGAGCGAGAAAAGGACGAGATCGGCGTGGTGACCGGGCTTGCGTGGACCGAGACGGGCGGCGATATTCTCTATATCGAAGCCACCACCATGCTCGGCAAGGGCACGCTCACCCTTACGGGACATCTTGGCGATGTCATGAAAGAGTCGGCCCATGCGGCGCTGACCTATGTGCGCTCACGGGCAAAGACCCTCGGCATCAAGGACGATCTCTTCGGAAAGACCGACGTTCACATCCATGTGCCCGCAGGCGCCATTCCCAAGGATGGCCCCTCGGCGGGCGTCACGATGGCCACTGCCCTGGCCTCGGTTTTCACCAATTCCCCGGTCAAAAAGGACCTTGCCATGACGGGAGAGGTCACGCTGCGCGGAAGGGTGCTGCCCATCGGCGGGCTTAAAGAAAAGACGCTCGCCGCCAGAAGGGCGGGGATCAGGACCATAATCATCCCCAAGCAGAACGAAAAGGACCTGGACGACATCCCGAAGAACGTCAGAAAAGACATGAAATTCATTTTTGTCGAGACCATGGACGAGGTGATTTCCAGCGCGCTTAAAAAGAGCCTCCCGCACCGCGCCGCGCGGGTGAAACTTCCCGGCCGGTCCCGGGCCACGCACTGATGCTGAAGTAGACAGAAGACAGAAGACGGAAGACGGAAGCCCCTCTTGACAAGGTTTTTCTCTGTGCATCGGCGGCAGAATGAATAGATGAGATTATCAGAGCTGGGCGAATTCGGCCTCATCGAGAAAATCCGGCGATCTTTTTCCGTGAAATCTCCACGAGCGCCGCTGAGTATCGGAGACGATGCCGCGGCGCTCGCAGTTTCTCCGTCCTCGATGCTCCTGGCCACCACGGACATGCTGGTCGAAGGCGTCCACTTCGATCTTTCCTTCACCGATTTTTTTTCGCTGGGATGGAAATCCGCCGCCGTAAACCTCAGTGATATAGCCGCCATGGGCGGGATCCCCCGTTTCTGTCTCACCGCCCTTGCCATTCCGCAGGGGATCGGGTCGGAACAGATTGCCGACTTCTACAAGGGTTTCGGAGCCGTACTGCGGGAACACGCGGTGCTGCTCGTCGGCGGCGACACGTGCAGTTCCGGCAAGGGATTCATTATCACCGTCACCGCGCTCGGGGAGACGGAAAAGGCCCTCCTTCTCAGGCGCTCAGGGGCCCGGCCGGGGGACAGGATATTCGTCACGGGGACCCTGGGGGATTCCGCGGCGGGGCTGGAGTTATTGCGGAATGCGGAATGGGGAATGCGGAATAAAAAATCCGAAATCCGCAATCCGAAATCCGCAATCGGACGACTTGCCGAGCGTCATCTGCGTCCGGTTCCGCGTGTCGCGGAAGGGCTGAAGATCGCCCGCTCCGGCTGCGCCACCTCGATGATCGATGTCAGCGACGGCCTCACTCTTGATCTATCCCACCTGTGCGATGAGAGCGGCGCCGGAGCGCAGATATTCTCCGGGAAGATACCCTTGTCGAATGCGCTTCGCGGATCAGCAGGGGCCTTAACCGGGCCAGTCCTGGATTATGCGCTGGCGGGCGGAGAAGACTACGAACTCCTTTTCACGGCGCCTCCCCGGAAGCTGAAATGCCTCAGGGGCCTCAAGATTCAGGCAACGGAAATCGGCATTGTAACAAAGGCCCGGGGGATAGCTCTTGTCGGCGCCGACGGCAAAAAGAAGCCGCTTACGCCTCAGGGATACGATCACTTTCGCCGAAGGTGAGGCATGCTCCTGTGAGCCTGTCGCTTCGAAGCTGCCGCCTCCCAACGCGTTGCGCCATAATTCGTGATAAACCAGCAGAGGACTTTCCGTGAAATACCGGTATATTCGCGATCGCATCCGTTCCATTCTGCAGCTTGATGATCCTCCCCACAAGCTTGCGCTCGCATTCTCTCTCGGCGTGTTTATTGCGTTCACCCCTACCATCGGGCTGCATCTCATCAGCTGCCTGCTCCTGGCATGGGCGCTTCGCCTGAGCAAACTGGTGATCATCACCGGATCCTTTCTCAACAACCCCTGGACCATCGTTCCCTTGTACGGCTTCTGTCTCTGGTTCGGCATAAAATTGACCGGCGCCGGCGCAACGGCTCCGGAGATTGCCTGGCATGACCTCACCCTGGGCAACGTGTACCTTGTACTCAGACCCTACCTCTGGCCCTTTGTCGCCGGAACACTTGTTGCGGGCCTCGTGGGGGCGGCGGTTTCCTATGCTCTGTTTTATGTCGCGATTATACGGTACCGAAAGTTTGAGAGAACCTAGGCAGGTTCAGGAAAATCCTTTACACTCCATAGTTCTAATGCTATCATAGCAGATAAGTCCTCGGGGCTTTTGGATACTTTTCTCTCGCAAGGAGCGCAGATGGAACCGAAGGTATGCTTGGCGCTGGGCGGTGGGGCGGCGAGGGGGCTTGCCCACCTCGGAGTGCTCAAAGTCCTCGAAGACGCCAGGGTCACCATTGACATGATAACCGGTACGAGCCTCGGGGCGCTGATCGGCGGACTGTACGCTTCCAATCCCGATGCCTCGTACTGGACGACACGGGTGGAGCAGTTCCTCAGGAGCTTCCGTTCCCGCAAGACACGCCTCGAATTCATCCGCAGGCTGGAGCAGCCGACCAACAATCGCCGGGGTTTTTTTTCCGATATGGCAAACTTGATCCGGAAGGGATACTTCTGGGGCGTTACCGCGACGAAACCGGCGTTCATATCGGAGCAGGAATACGAAGAGTTCATCTATCCGCTTATACCCGATATTTCCATCGAGCAGACCAAGATCCCCTTCGGCTGCGTGGCCACGGACATCCAGCACGGAAAACGGATGTTCTACACCAGCGGATCGCTCCGGAAAGCGGTCAGTGCGAGCTGCGCTCTCCCGGGCATCTTTCCTCCGGTGAAGGACGACGACATGCTGCTCGTTGACGGAGGATGGGTTGAGCGCGTCCCGGTCCGCTGCGCGCGGGAGATGGGGGCAGACGTGGTGATCGCGGTGGATGTGGCGAGCGAGATGGGGAGATTCGAAGATCATTCCGGCCTTGATATCGTTCTTCGCGCCGACGCCGTCACGAGGGTGTATTTGAACGATATCCTGCTCCAGGAAGCCGATGTGATCATCCACCCTGACGTGGGGGCGCGTCACTGGGCGGACTTCAGCAACCCCCGGGAGCTGTTCAGGCAGGGGGAAATTGCCGGGCTCGAAAAGCTGATGGCCGTCAGATCGGCCATCCACCGTGCCGGGCTGCATCCGACGGAATTGCAGCCAAAAACCCTGGTTGAACACATCAAGACCATCAAGGACAGGATCGTCGAGAAGGTGACCGGAGCGAAATAGCAGGCAAAAACGCGCGGCTGCTCGCCTTGCCTGATGCATTCACGGCAGACCACCGGGCCGGATGAACAATCCGCCAACTCCGGCGGCGGCGCACGTGATCCCCGGAGTCGGCGTTATAAACCGCTGTCTCCGGGCGTTGGCCCTTATGCTCATGCAGGTTTTACGGAACGTCCTGAGCGACCGCTTTCGGCTTTCCCCGTCGATACTGAATCTCTCTCACGACCTGTTGGTGACGATTTCAACGGGCCCTTTCACTTCTTCATCATGCGTCGGAGCGGCTGTGCGGAACGCTTTTCTCATGTCCCCTGGTTGCGGTTTTTATAAATTTGGGTATAATTAGACAATGCGAAAGATCATAGCCATTGCCCATCGCGGCGACTCTTCCCGCGCCCTCGAAAATTCCCTGGAGGCGGTACGCCTCGCCCTGGCCGTTCCCGTCGATATGATCGAGGTCGACATCCGGAAGAGCCGGGACAACCGGCTCTACGTCATGCACGACAAGGACACGGGCAGGACCGCCGATGCCCCCATCGACATCGAACAGTCGACGGCCGAAGAAATTGCGCTCGTACGGCTCAAGAACGGCGAGCCCATCCCCACGCTCGCGGATGTTCTGAAGGAGGTTGCCGGCAAGACGGTCCTGAACTTCGAAATCAAAAGCGACGGCGCGGGAGGGCTCTGCGCGGCCCACATCCTCGGCTCGGGATACAAAGGTCCGGTTCTCGTTTCCTCCTTCAAAGAGCGGGAGGTCACGGAAGTTCGCCGGATCATGCCGAGCGCCCATACGGCCCAGATATTCGAGGAGCTTACGCCTCAGGAGCTGAATGGATACAAGGCCAAGGGCTACAACATCGTCAGCGTGAAAAAAAAGGCCGTGAACGAGGAGTTGATCGCGGCCTGCCGTGCAAAGAAGATAAAAGTGTATGTATGGACCGTGGACGAAGAAGAGGACATGAGAAAGCTTGCCGCCTCGGGTGTGGACGGCATCTATACCAATAAACCGGTCCTGCTCAAGAACCTTCTGGGAAGCCGAAGTTAACTGCCGCACAACAACGGGCCGGACCGGCAGGGGGGCGTGCTCCCGAGGGACACGATCTTTTTCCGAGCGCCGCCGCGAAAGACCGGGAACGGGGCAAGCGCCCGGCCGTTCGCCATACCATGATTTCATGTAACTGCTCAGGTCAAAAAAGACGAAACAAAGGCTTCTCGCGCAAAGACGCAAAGTACGCAAAGGGTTTTTTAAGAACGAACGATTAGATTTTCTTTGCGACCTTTGCGCCTTTGCATGAATAGTCCCTCTCTTGTATGGTCTTTTTTAAGCCCTGAGTAGTGACGCTTTCATAGGGAACATCCTGATCCTATTGCTGCAGCGGAGAGCGCACCATGTCCACCACAGGGGAAAACAGTCGTGATCAGGTGTTCGACCTCACCGTTGTGGGCGGGGGCATCACCGGGGCCGGCGTCGCCCGTGATGCCGCGCTCCGCGGGCTCTCGACCCTCCTTCTCGAAAAGGCGGACTTCTCATCGGGCGTAAGTTCCAAGTCCACCCGGCTCATCCACGGCGGCCTCCGGTATCTCGCTAATTTTGAGATGGACCTCGTGGCCGAGTCCCTCAGGGAACGCGCCATTCTGCGCAGACTCGCGCCCTACCTCATCCATCCCATGCCGATTTTGATCCCCATTTACCGGCACGACCCTCATGGGAGGCTGGTGATCTCTGCCGGGATCCATCTCTACGACATCCTGTCCCACGAAAAAGATATTCCGCACTACTTCACGTCGGGCAGGGAGAAGACACTCGCATTCGAACCACGCCTGAATGCCGATGGGCTCAAAGGAAGCGCCCTGTTCTATGACCACCAGATCCTTCTGCCTGAACGCCTTGTGATAGAAAATATCGTCTCGGCGCGCGAGGCGGGAGCGACGGTGCTCAATTATCACCGGGTGGAGAAGATAGAGGAGAAGAACTCCGTCGTGTCGGTCTCGGCCAGGAACGTGCTCACCGGGGAGAGGCTTCGGTTCCGCTCAAAAGTCCTTATTAATGCCGCGGGCCCCTGGGTCGACGGCGTGAGAGCCATGGGCGGCATTGATCAAAAAAAGATCATTTATCCCACAAAGGGCATCCACCTGGTTCTTCCGAAGCTCTCCGATCAGGCGCTGTTCGTAACCTCCCGGGACGGACGGATGTTCTTCATTATCCCCCTGAGCGCCTATTCCCTCATCGGGACCACGGACACAAAGTACGACGGCGACCTGGACGAGGTACACGCCGACCGGGACGACGTGAATTACCTGCTCTCGGAAAGCAGGCGCATCCTGCCCAGGCTGAACCTTACGAAAGAGGCGATCCTCTATACCTATGCCGGCATACGGCCGCTGGCCTTCTCGGGAGCGCGGGAAAGCAGGATTTCCCGCAAGCACCGCGTGATCAGAGAAGGCAGAACGGGCAGGATCATCACCATCGCCGGAGGAAAGTACACGACCTATCGAAATATGGCAAAGGATACCGTTGATGCGGCGTGTAAGGCGCTGGGAGTCAGGACATTCTGCAGCTCGGACAAAAAACCGTTCCCCGGCGGGTTGCCGCTGAGCTATGACGCCTATATGCGGGAAGCTGTGCCCGAGCTTTCAGCGCGATATCATATGGACGCCGAAACGGTGGGCCACCTGGTCCGCTGTTATGGTTCCCGTGCCGAGAGGGTCCTGGACATGGCGCAGCAGGAGCCGCGCCTGGGAAAGGCGATCTCTCCGGAGAGCAGAGACCTGTACGCCCAGGTGGCGTACAGCGTGATCGAAGAAGGAGCAAAGACCCTTTCCGACATCGTCCTCCGGCGAATGCACCTGGGCATCACCGCGTCCCGCGGCGAGTCCTCCGCAGCAATGATCGCGGAGATCGCCGGAAAAGAACTGCGGTGGAGCAAGGAGGAACGGCAACACCGGGTGCAGGAGTTCACTGAGACGCTGAGAAAAGACAGGGGTTTCTGAAGGCACCTGAAGACCGCGGGAGATCGCGCCGAAACCACACTATTGCGTTGAGGGAATGGTACGATGAAGAAACTCATGAACGGCCGCGAGCTGGCCTCGACAATCATAGCAGCGGTCAAGGACGAAACCGAGCGGCTGGCGAAGCACGGCATCAGGGCCGGTTTGGCGCTGGTGCTCGTCGGTGAGGACCGGTCCTCCTATATGTACTATCAGGCCATCCAGAACGCCGCGGTTCGTGCCGGGATCGATATTTTCAACCACGCCATGCCGCCCGCGGTGACCCTGAACGAGCTCCTGAACCTGATCAAGACCCTGAACAACGATGAACGGGTGAACGGCATCCTCATGTTCATGCCGCTGCCGAAGCATATCGATACCAGAAAGGTCGTGAACGCCATTGCGCCCGAGAAGGACGTAGACGGCCTGGGAGCCATATCCGTCGGCAGACTTTCGGCCGACGAATCGACGGTCCAGCTTTTCGCGCCGGGCAATACCTTCTCAGTCCGCTCCACGTTCCTTCCGTGCACACCCTACGGGGTGATGCGGCTGCTCGAACACTACGGCATCGATCCCCGCGGCAAGAAGGCGGTCGTCGTGGGCAAGAGCCTGGCAGTAGGAAAACCCCTGGCGATGATGCTCCTGGTCCGGGAAGCCACGGTCACGGTCTGCCACCGCGAAACGGCGGATCTCAGAGCCGAGACGGTGCAGGCCGACATCCTTTGCACGGCCACGGGCCGGCCGGGGCTGATCAAGGCTGATATGGTGAAAGAGGGGGCGGTGGTGGTGGACATCGGGATCAACGTGCTGCCCAACGGCGTGACCGTGGGTGACGTCGATTTCGAACCAGTCTCAAAAAAGGCGTCGCTCATTACGCCCGTGCCGACAGGCGTAGGACCCGTTACCATAGCGATCCTGCTCAAGAACACCGTCATTTCCGCAAAGCGAATGGTGGGTGTGGGGTGAGGAAGGACCGTCGCGGACGAGGGAAGAACGAAGAAAAAAGGGAAAAACCGACGCACGGGACGCTGTTCGTCGAAAATTTTATGAGCGCGCTTCCCTTGACAAAATCCGAATGAGGACTCACAATATAGCTCTATGAGAGAATTGCTGCTGCTCAACCTGGGCGGCATGAACTACGGCGTCTGGAAAGACGATGTTCTGTCCGTTAAGGACGTCCAGACCATTCATCGCCTGCCCCTGTCTCCCACGTGTATTGCCGGCATGTCGATCCTTGACGGCCGCACGGCGACCCTGGCGGACCTCTCGGTCTGCATCGGCCTTGCGCCCATGTCCCGGCAGATGAAAGGCCATATCCTGATCATGTCGGAGCAGGAAACGATCACGGGCTTCGTCGTAGCCGGTGACATCGCCCCTGTCACCGTTCCTGATGACGCCGTCTATCCCATGCCCGGATACCTGAAAACGCCCGTTCTGGATACCTGCGTCGTCCATGCTTCCCATCTCATTCCGGTGATCAATATTTCCCTTCTCTATACCCGGGTGCAGAAGGCCGACCGTGAGCCGCCCATGGCGGAATTTCTCGTATCGGCTCCACGGCGCCTGGATGTCTCGTCCATAAACGCCATCAGGGTTTTTGAAAGCGGCGGCGAACCCTTTGCCGCAGCGGCGGCGGGAATTGAAAAAGACTCGGTGAAGCCCGGCAGGGTGTCGGGCCTTGCCCTCATCCCCCAGTATGTGCGCGGCATCGCCTTTCACCGGGGAACGGTGATACCCGTCATCCATCTGGCGCAGACCATGAAGCTGCCGCAGCAGGGGACGGTGACCCGTATGCTTCCGGCGGAGATCGGGGGCGCGGGCTTCGGGTTCCTCATCGACGCCGACCAGGGCGCCCTTTTCAGCAAGGATTTCCATCTCAAGCCGCTTCCTCCCATAGCCCTGTCGCGCTGGATGCGCGTTGCTGCCGTGCGTCACGGAGAGATCCTGCCCCTTGTTGACCTGGGAGCGCTGTTGTCCGCGCAGCCCGGCGACAAGGACGATAAGCCCTTGCCGGAGCGGTATTCTCCCGACTCCCGGTTCTTTTCCCTCTTCGGCAGTGAAGAGGTGGAGGTGACGGAGTTTTCCCTCCTTGGGGCGCGCCATGCCCTTCCGCGGTCGGAAGTGCAGGATACGCTCGACTTCAAGCCCTACCGCCGGGTGCCGAACGTGCAGCCCATTGTGGCCGGTGTGACCGAGCATGAGGGGGAGCTGCTGCCCGTGCTTGATCTTGCCATGGTCTTCGGCAGAAGGTCCCTGGTGACGCCGGAGTGGCGCATGCTTCTCGTGAAGAACGGCGACTTTCGCGCCCTGGTCATTACCGAGGCCATTTACGGGCCGCGCCGGGTGGGGTTGGAGGCGCAGCGCGGCGTACCCATTGTGCTGCCCCATCACGTTGTGTACGGGTGCTATCCCGAAGCGAGTTCAGTGCGGCTTATTTTGAACGTGGAAGCCCTTGCCGTGCATTTCGACAGGGCCCTCGTCAAGGGATTCCTGAGGGCCATTTCGAAGGAGATGGAAGCAGCCCCGTCGGAGCTCGTTCCTTCGCTCATCGAGCCGGAGGCCGCGCCTGAAATGGCCGAAGGGGAGGGACAGCCCATAGCCGTTCCGCAGCAGGAGGCCGTTGAAGCAACGGCTTCTCCGGCTTCCCTGGACGCGGCGTCCGTGGATGCCGGGAAAAAGGCCGAAGAGATCCAGAAAACTCTCGAAGAAGCCGGAAGCTTTGAAAAACCTGCGGCTGCGCTATCTGAACCGGAAGCAACGGTTCAGTTCGGTACGCTGCCTGCGGATGTTCAAATGCTCGATGTGCATAGGGATCCGGATGCAGACCACGTCTCCGCTCCTCCACCGGAGAGCATATCAACGTCCGAAGCAGCGCCTGAGCCGGAAGCGGTAATCGAGCCTCAGCCTGAAGTCACATCATCAGAGGACGTTGTCCCGACGGCAGCGGAACATCGTGAACCCGTTGTCCCGGAAGAGCTGAAACCTGCTGAACCTCTTGAGGCTGAAGAGCCCGCGCGGACGGAAGAATCTGTGATGACGGAAGAACCTGCGGTATTCCGGGAATCCACTGAGGAGCGGCAACAGACGGAAGAGCTGCGGCCGGAGGCTGTTCAGGAAACTTCACAAGAAACAGAGATCAGCAAGCCTGAGGAGCCCACAATTTTCCGAACAGCAGAGAAGGAAGAGCAGGAGCCGGCAGGTCCGTCACCGGAACCGGAAGTCCCGGGTGATTCCGGACACGACGCGAGTGCCGCTGAAGAGGGGCCGGAAGAACAGGAGCATCCGGCGCTTCAAGGCGCTTACGAGTCACGAGCAACGGGGTCCGAAGAGGCGGCGGAATCATTGGAGGAGGCTGCTCCTCGCGAGGAACGGAAGGAATACGCACCGAAGCCCGCAGAGCGCCGGCAAGGTTATCCTGAATCCATTGCGGAGAAAGAGGGCAGGAACTGGCTGAAATATGCCGGGATCGCCGCCGTGGTACTTGTCGTCCTGTATCTATTAAGCATCGGTATAAAATCGAGCAGGGAAGATGCCGGGAAAAGTAAACCTGTTGAGACCGCTGCCGCGGAGAAAAAACCGGTTGCCGAGCCGAAGGCGCCAAAGCAGAAACCGGCGCCCGCTGCTCCGCCGGAGCCCCTCACGCTGACCGTTCCGCCGGAAATGCCTCTGGATGCCGATTTGTATATCGTGAAAAAGGGCGACACGCTCTGGGCCATATCCAAACGGTTCACCGGGAACCCTTTCAATTATCCACGGGTGGCGCGGGACAATAAAATAGCGAACCCTGACCTGATTTTCCCGGACCAGAAGATATATCTCAAAAGGTAACTGCTCAGCGGCTGACCTGAGCAGTTGCCTCAAAAGATGATCTTCCGCACCCGCCCGGGCCAGAGCCATGCCGGAATCATCCAAGACAAGAGGGTGTCCCTGCCCCTCGTCATCGAGGGGCAGGGACGGCAATGAGGGGATTACTTGGGAACGACTTTAAGCTCGAGAGAATTGGCGGTCGAGCCGGTGACTTCGACGGCGAAGGTGCCGAAGTTCCTCATGGTCAGCTCGTCGGACAACACCTGGGCGCTGCTCTTGGAGTCAACGGCGATCTTTGCCGTGGCGCCGGCGAAGCTGCGCTCGTGGAGGTCTTTGATCCCGCGCACCTGGTTCCGGAGAACGTCCTTGAACTTCACGAACTGGGTCTTGGTCAGCCCGTTCACCGTGATGGCGATTGAACGGGTGCCGCCGACCTCCTTGGAGTAGACGGCAAGGATCTTGGTCAGCATCTGGTCCGCCGCTTCGGCCGCGGCCTTCTTGAGCGCTTCATTTCCCGCGGTCATTTCGCTGATATGCACCGCCGCACCGTGGGTCGAAGCGGACGCAATGACCTGGCCGGTGTCGGTTCGGACCGCCCTGGCGGACAGATCGGCCTGGGCTGATTTCATGCCGCCCCCGATCTCTCCCTGGAGTTTGGCAATCGCCTTGCCCACGATCACCACTTCGGCGTCAGCCTGGTTGCCGAGGGTCCGGGCCTGGTCCGCGGTAAGGTCCTGGACTTTATAGCCTGCCGTCACTTTTATCTCTTTGGCGGCCACCTGGTGGTCCACGAATTCAAAGCCCTTTTCGGTGAATTTGTCGATGATGGTGTTTTCCACCACGCTCAGGTCCGTCTGCTGTCCATGGGCGCCCCACCACCAGGCGTAGAGCTCTTGCCCGATGTTCTGCTCCGCGATCATGATCATGGTCCGGGGCTTGTGCATCTGGCCGAGGAGGATGCCGATGGCGGAGAGGTCGTCACCCAGCTTCCCGAGCGCCACTTCCGCATTGATGCGCACCCGAAGGAGCGAGCCTTCGTTCACCTCGCCGGCGATGCTGTACCGCTTGATGTAGCCTTTGGTCTGCGACAGGATCTTATCGCTGATGACCTGATAGTTCTCAACCTGGGTCTGGGAGTCGATGAGGATCCCGATGGCCTGTTCTACCGCCCTTTTCTGGGCGTCTTCCACCGCTGCGTCCCGGGCAATGTCCAGGGCGCCCTGCTGCACCATGGCCACGCCCTCGGCAGCCACGGTCCTGCTTTCCTGCGCCGCCGCTGTGTACGCGGCAGCGAGCACCAATAAAGACAGCATGACGAGAAGCCTTGCAAAACGAATCATGGGACCACCTCCTGGATTAAGTGAATTGATAGAGCAAATATACCAGAGGGAGAAACCACGGTCAAGGTAATGATACCGTGAATGCGCGGTAATTTTCACATTAATTTTCTGGATATTTTGCGGAAGAGATGATAAAATCAAACAAAATTACATTGTTCCAGGAGGAGATCGAAGTGCCCAGGTTGTCGGTGAATATCGATCATATCGCTACGCTCAGGCAGGCGAGAAAAGGCGCTGAGCCCGAACCGGTAGCGGCGGCAGTGATCGCCGAGCTCGCCGGCGCGGCCGGCATCATCGTGCACCTTCGGGAAGACCGGAGGCATATCCAGGACCGGGACCTGCGTCTGCTCCGCCAGACCGTGCAGACCAGGCTGAACCTTGAGATGGCGGCCACGGACGAGATGCAGCGCATTTCCCTTGAAGTGAAGCCCGACATCGTTACCCTTGTTCCGGAAAAGCGGGAAGAGCTCACCACCGAGGGCGGCCTGGACGTGGCAGCGCGCGCTTCCGCTCTCCACGATTATGTTCAGAGGATCCAGAATGCCGGCATCCCCGTGAGCCTGTTCGTTGACCCCGATGAGAAGCAGATCGCGGCATCGAAAAAAACAGGGGCCCGATGGGTGGAGCTCCACACCGGCGCCTACGCCAATGCGGAGAACGAGACGAAGAGGGACCGTGAATTTCACAAGATCCTTGAAGCGGCGAAGCTCGCTGCAAGTCTGGGGCTGCGCGTCGGCGCAGGCCACGGCCTCAACTACGTGAACGTAAAGCGGATAGCGGACATCCCGGAAGTGGAAGAGCTGAACATCGGCCACAGCATCATTTCCCACGCGGCCCTTGTGGGCATGGAGCGGGCAGTGAGGGAAATGGTAGATTTAACAAGCTCCAATTAACAAGCGCCAAATTTCAAATAAATTCCAAAAGCCAAATACCAAATTACAAACGTTTCGGAAATTGAGGTTTTGAATTTGGATATTATTGGGGATTTGTGATTGTCATTTGGAATTTGGCGGTTATGGGGGTTCTCATGATCATCGGCATCGGAATCGACCTGGTGAAGATCGACCGGATGGACAAGGCCGGACAAAGTCATACCACATTTTTGGAGCGGGTGTTCACGGCGCGTGAACGGGAATACTGTGAACGGCAGAAATATCCGGCACAGCACTTCGCCGGCAGGTTCGCGGCCAAGGAGGCGCTGCTCAAGGCCTTCGGCACCGGCTGGAGCGCCGGCGTGAAGTGGACCGATATCGAGGTGCTCCATGGTGAAGGGGGCGGTCCCATCGTGAATATCTCCGGCAGAGTGAAGGACCTTGCCGACCTGAAAGGGGTCAAGCAGATACTCCTCAGCTATTCCCATGACAAGGGGTACGCCGTGGCACAGGCGATCCTGGTAGGGGAATCGTAGATGGCGGCGGTGCAGGCGATGTTAGAAGCCTTCAATAAAAAGCGGCACATGCCGATTCCCGGTTGAAATGCGGACATGAAGATCGTCACAGCAGAACAGATAGGCAATATCGACCGGCGGGCGATCAAGGAACTCGGCATTCCCGGACCGGTATTGATGGAGAACGCCGCAGCGGCGGTCCTCACGGAGATGGAGCGCTTTTTCGACGGACTGGCGGGCGTAAAAGTCGGCGTCATCTGCGGCAAGGGAAATAACGGCGGCGACGGTCTGGCGCTCGCCCGGAGGCTCCGTATCCGCGGCGTGCCCGTGCGCGTTGCGCTCCTCGCCCCCTTTGCCGCGCTGGGGGGCGAGGCGAAAGTCAACCTTTCCATCCTGCGCAAGACCGATGTGGAGGTCCTTCCGAGCGCCTCTGCGCGAGCCCTTGCCGAGCTGATCGCATGGTCTGATATTCTCGTGGACGCCCTCCTCGGCGTAGGCCTGTCATCGCCGCTCAAAGGGGCCTATGCCCAGGCCGTGGAGATGATGAACCTGTCGGGAAGGCCCGTGGTCGCCGTGGATGTCCCCACGGGGATCAACGCAGACACCGGCGCAGTGATGGGAGCGGCCGTGAGGGCTGACCTCACCGTGACGATGGCGCTGCCGAAGCGCGGCCTTGTGCTCCATCCCGGCGCGGCATACGCCGGCGAGGTGCGGGTTGCGGACATCGGCATTCCGCCGGAGGCCGTTGAAAAGGAAAAGATCAACACGGGCCTGCTCGATCGGGACTCTGCGTGGGGCGTTGTCAAACACCGGAAGCCGGACGCGCACAAGGGCGACTTTGGGCGCCTCATGGTCATCGCCGGCTCCCTCGGCAAGGCCGGGGCGGCCGTGATGGCGGGGAAAGCCGCGCTCAGGACGGGGGCGGGGCTGGTGAGCGTTGCCGCGCCCCTGGGGCTTGTCCCGATCATTCAGCAGCAGGTCTTTGAAGCCATGTGCATCCCCGCGGCGGAGAGCATCGACGGTACGATCGGAATGGGAGCGGAAGATGAGCTTTTCAAGGCCGCGGGAAAGATGACCGCCTGCGCCATGGGGCCGGGGCTTTCGACACACTACGAAACGGTCCAGGTTATTCGCAATCTTATCCAGAGACTGACCATCCCCATGGTCATCGATGCCGACGGGATTAATGCCCTTGTGGGTTCCCTCGACCTCCTCAAACGGGCAAAGGCGCCCGTTGTCATGACGCCCCACCCCGGCGAAATGGGAAGGCTGCTGTCCATCCCTTCCGGGGAAATCCAGAAAGACCGGATCGGCATTGCCGCTGATTTCGCGGCAAAGTATAAGGTGACGCTGGTGCTCAAGGGCGCCGGCACAATCATAGCAGCTTCAGGCGGCGAGATCTTCGTCAATACGACGGGAAACCCCGGTATGGCCACGGGCGGGACAGGGGACGTCCTCACCGGCATGATCGGCAGCCTCCTGGCGCAGGGGTACACGGCAACACAGGCCGCCTGCCTCGGCGTATACCTCCACGGCCTTGCCGGAGACCTTGCGGCCAAAGAAAAGGGAGAGGCCGGGATGATCGCCGGTGATGTCATCGAGAAGATACCGGAAGCGATACGCGAGACTATGAAATAGTCTCGAATTCAAAATTCGAAATGAAAAATTCAAAACGATGGCGGTGAAACCATGCTTACTGCGAAAGACATCATGACAAAGAACGTAATAACCGTAAAACCCGAGACATCGATCCAGGACCTTGCGGCGCTCCTTATGAAGCACGGGATCAGCGGCGCGCCCGTTCTTGACGATGCCGGCAAGCTCGTCGGCATCGTGACCGAGAATGACCTCATCAGCCAGAACAAGCGGCTCCACATTCCCACGGTCGTCAGTTTCCTCGATGCGGCCATTTACCTCGAGAGTTCGAAGAAGTTCGAGCAGGAACTCAAGCGCATGGCGGCAACGAAGGTGGGCGACATCAGCGTCCGCAAGGTGCTGACGATCACCGAGGACGCGACGGTGGCGGATATCGCGACCATCATGTCGGAGAAAAAGGTGCACCTGCTCCCGGTGGTCAAGGCGGAGAAGGTTGTCGGGATCGTCGGAAAGCGCGACGTCCTCAGGGCCGCTGCGCAGCAGATGGAGTGATGTTCAGCATCATTACCTCCAGCCCCGAACAGACCCGCCGCATCGGCGAAATCCTCGGGTCGCTGCTGGGTCCCGGTGATCTCCTTTGTCTCTACGGCGAGCTGGGCGCCGGCAAGACGAACTTCGCCTTCGGGATCGCCAGGGGGCTCGCGGTGCGTGAGCAGTATATCACGAGCCCGACCTTTACGTTCGTGAATGAATATGCGGGCAGGGTCCCGTTGTACCATATTGATCTTTATCGTCTTAAGGACCCCTCTGAGCTTGAAGGCATCGGATTCGAGGAGTATATTGCTTCCGACGGCGTGACGGTGATAGAATGGGCCGAACGGGCCGAAGATGAACTGCCGGAAGAGCGGTTGAGCGTCTATCTCTCCTACGTCGATGAACACAGCCGGGAGCTCGGCTTCCTTGCGGAAGGGGAGCGGTACGAGAAGCTGCTCGAGGAATTCAAGAAAGAAACGAGGACGGTTGCATGAATGCCAGTGCGCTGACAGGGCTGTGGTAAGGCGCGGACCGGGCTTATGATGAAAAAAATCGGCATTATCGCAAAAGACATACCCAAGGCGCGCCGTGCGGCCAAGGACCTGTCGAAATGGCTTTCCACCAGGGGCAGAAAGGTATTCATCGACGCCAATACCGCCGCGGTTATCAAAACAGAGGGCCATGATCCGGCGGACCTTGCGGCACTCGTCGATATGATCATCGTGCTCGGCGGAGACGGTACGCTCCTGTCCGCGGCAAGGCTTGTCGCTGATAGGAAGCGGAACGTCCCGGTCCTCGGCGTGAACCTCGGGAGCCTGGGATTCATGGCTGAGGTGACGCTGGATGAGCTGTACGATGTTCTCCAGAAGGCCCTCGCGGGCAAACTCGAGGTCGAAGAGCGGATGATGCTCACGGCAAGCGTGATTCGCGACGGGAAACGTGTTTCGCGGTATACCGTGCTCAACGACGCCGTCATCAACAAGGGGGCCCTCGCCCGGATGATGGAACTCAAGGTCTCCGTGGACGAGAGCCACCTGACCACGGTAAAGGCGGACGGCCTCATCCTCGCCACACCCACGGGCTCCACGGCCTATTCCCTCTCCGCGGGCGGGCCGATCATCCATCCCGCGCTCCACTGCTTTGTGCTCACGCCCATCTGCCCCCACACGCTGGCGAACAGGCCCATTGCATTGCCCGACACGGTTACCGTGACGGCCCAGCTTCTCTCCCGGAGCGAGGAGGTGACGCTCACGCTCGACGGGCAGCTTGGGTGCCCGCTTGAGCGATATGATATCGTGGAGGTCAAAAGGGCGGCGTACCGAGTGAAACTCATGAAGCACCCGGCGAAGACCTATTATGATATCCTCAGAACAAAGCTCGGATGGGGAAATTGAAAAGCTCGGATCGGAGAATGGGTGAATCGGGGAATTGGGGGAAAAATCCATGAACGAAGTTGAGCGAGAATTCCTGGATATTCTTGCCGACCTCCGGGCGCACGTGGAGTACCAGAAGGCCCTCGGCGTCAGGATGATCGAGATGCCTTCCGACGTACGATATGAACCGACTCGAACAGCGGAGAAATCGGGAAATCTCTCTCCGGCATCTGTCCTTCAAAGCGGATATCAAATCCCCCCCAACCCCCCTTTGCCAAAGGGGGTGGAGGAGGAACCACTTTCCTCCCGATCGACAACTCTCTCGGCCGTGCGTGAGGAAATGGGGGACTGCGCCCGGTGCAAGCTTCACCAAGGAAGAAAGACCATCGTTTTCGGCGAGGGGGACACCCGCGCTTCCCTCGTATTCATCGGGGAGGGGCCCGGCGCTGAAGAAGACGAGCAGGGAAGACCGTTCGTGGGAGCGGCAGGCCAGCTTCTGACGGACATCATCGTCAAGGGTATGGGACTTCGGCGGGAGGACGTATACATCTGCAATATCGTAAAGTGCCGGCCGCCGGAGAACCGGAATCCCGAGCCCGACGAGATCGAAGCGTGCGAGCCCTTTCTGATGAAGCAGCTCCTGGCGATCAAGCCGAAGGTGATCGTGGGGCTGGGCAATGTTGCCTGTAAAACGCTCCTGAAAACCACGGAGGGGATCACGATGCTTCGCGGGAAATGGAAGACGTACCATGGCATCCCCCTTATGCCGACCTTCCACCCGGCATACCTGCTCAGAAACCCGAGGGACAAGTCCCTGGTCTGGAAGGACATCAAGCTGGTGATGGCGGAGATGGGGAAAATGCAGAAAGGATGAAAAAACTCGAGGGATGACGGAAGACGGAAGAGGGACGCAAAAGAACCTCCTTCCCTCGATTTTATCGCTGGATCATATGGACGAACTCTGGGCGCCGTGGAGGATGAGATACATCTTGAACGCTGAGAAGAAAAAGGGCTGTTTTCTCTGCTCTGAGATCAAAGAAGACAACGACCGGAAGAACCATATCCTCTTCCGCGGGAAGCACTCCTATGTCATCATGAACATCTACCCGTACAACAACGGCCATCTCCTTGTGGTCCCCTATGGGCATGTCCCCGACACGGACGGGTTAAAACCGGAAGAGCTCACCGACCTCATGAAGACCACACAGGCGTCGGTGAACATCCTGAAGCGCGCTATGAACCCCGAGGGCATGAACGTGGGGATCAACTTCGGGAAGGCCGCGGGCGCCGGCCTCCCCGAGCACATGCATGTCCAGATCGTGCCGCGCTGGAACGGCGACACGAGCTACATCACCGTCTTCGACAACACGCGCGTAATACCTGAATCGCTGGACGACACCTACGAGAAATTGAAACCGTATTTTGAAAAGCTGAGTATTTAGCCACGAATTTTCACGAATTAACACGAATGAAGAAATGGAATAAATGAAGAAGAAGTCAAAACGAGAAAAGATATTGTTCTCGTTCTCTTCCGTTTTTTGTTTTTTATTCCTTTATATTAATTCGTGAAAATTCGTGTTAATTCGTGGCCAAAACCATACCTCATGACCGACCTGACCCCCCTCATGAAACAGTACCGCGAGATCAAGCGCCGGCACCTTGACGCTATTCTCCTGTTCCGCATGGGCGACTTCTACGAGATGTTCGACCAGGACGCGGTGACGGCGTCCAAGGTGCTCGAGATCACGCTTACGGCGCGGAACAAGTCGAAAGGCATCGAGACGCCGCTCTGCGGGTTCCCCTATCATGCGGTTGACGGGTATATTGCCAAGCTTATCCGGCGGGGCTTTAAAGTGGCTGTCTGCGAACAGGTCGAGGACCCCAAGCTCGCCAAGGGTATCGTGAAGCGCGAGGTGATACGCGTCGTGACGCCGGGCACGGTGCTCGATTCAAACCTGCTCGACGCAAAAGATAATAACTACCTCGCCTCTCTCTACCCCTCGAACGAAGGGTACGGCCTTTCCTTCCTCGACATCTCGACGGGAGATTTTTTTCTGGCCGAGGTTTCGGGGGCGAACAACCTCACGGAGCTCGATACGCTCCTCTCGCGGTTCAATCCCCGGGAGATCGTGCTGCCCAAAGGACATAATCCTGACGGGGCGCTCCCGGCGCTGCTCCGGCAGTATACCCAGGCGGTCCATACCTGCGACGACTGGACCTTTGACCGCGAAACGGCGAAGAAGACGCTCCTGGAACACTTCAAGGTCTCGTCCCTTGAGGGGTTCGGCTGCGAGAACATGACGATCGGCGTTTCGGCCGCCGGCGCGGCGCTCCGGTACATCGAAGAGACCCAGAAGACGGCGCTGAGCAACATCAGGCGCATAAAGCCGTTCCTTGCTCAATCCTATATGGTCCTCGACGGGGCCTGTCAGCGGAACCTGGAACTCGTCAAGAACATTTACGACGGCTCCGCGAGAGGCACACTCCTTTCGGTGCTCGATCACACGGTCACGTCCATGGCGGGAAGAAAACTGCGGGGGTGGCTTTTGAACCCGCTCATGGACGCAGGGGAGCTCGATTCACGGCTTGAGGCCGTGGGTGAACTGAAGGAGAGCCATCAGCGCAGGGCGGACCTCAGGGCGTCCTTCGAAAAGGTCTACGATCTCGAGCGGCTCATCAGCCGCGTGTCTCTCGGCGCGGCCAATGCGCGGGACCTGCTGGCGCTCAAGCAGTCCTTTACCGTCCTGCCGGATATAAGAGCTCTTCTTGCTGATTGCAGCGCGGCCTTGTTGAAAGACCTGGCCGAAGGCTGGGACGACCTGCAGGACGTGTTCCAGCTCCTTGAGCGATCCATTCACGATGACCCTCCGTACACGCTGCGGGAAGGAAGGCTCATCAAAAAGGGACAGAACGCCGAATTGGACGGACTTCGCTCCATCAGCTCCGAAGGCAAGGGGTGGATAGCGGCCATCGAGCAGCGCGAGCGTGAACGCACGGGCATCAGCTCCCTCAAGGTAAGCTATAACAGGGTATTCGGATACTACATCGAAGTGACGAAGACGAACCTTTCGAATGTGCCGCAGGATTATATCCGGAAACAGACCCTGTCGAATGCGGAGCGCTTTATAACGCCCGAGCTCAAGGAGTACGAGGAAAAGGTGCTCGGCGCGGAAGAGAAGATCCTCGACCTGGAGTACCGCCTGTTCCAGGAGGTGCGGGAGCAGGTGGCCGCCCGGACCGTGAGGATCCAGGAGATGGCGCGGAGGCTCGCGGTACTGGACGTTATCGCGTCCCTGGCAGAAGCGGCGGCGAAAAATAATTACCGCAGGCCCGTTGTAGACGACGGTGATGCCATCAGGATCGTCGACGGCAGGCACCCGGTGCTCGAGCAGCTCACCGAGGAGCGGTTCGTGCCGAACGACACGCTCCTGAACGGAGGCGAGCATCAGCTCTTGATCCTCACGGGGCCGAACATGGCGGGAAAATCAACGTATATGCGTCAGGTGGCCCTTATCACCCTGATGGCCCAGATGGGCAGTTTCGTTCCTGCCGGGGAAGCCTCCATCGGTCTTGTTGACAGGATCTTCACGCGCGTGGGAGCGTCGGACTTCATCGCCCGGGGCCAGAGCACCTTCATGGTGGAAATGAACGAAACGGCGAATATTCTGAACAACGCCACGGACAGGAGCCTCATCGTCCTCGACGAGATCGGCAGGGGCACGAGCACCTTCGACGGCATCAGCATTGCCTGGGCCGTCGCGGAGTACATCCATTCCAAGGTGAAGGCCAGGACGCTCTTTGCCACGCACTACCACGAGCTCGCGGACCTTTCCCTTACCATGGACCGCGTGAAGAATTACAATGTGGCCATCAAGGAGTGGAACGACCAGATCATCTTCCTCCGGAAAGTCGTCGAAGGCGGCGCGGACAAGTCCTACGGGATCCAGGTCGCGAGGCTTGCCGGGCTTCCGGCAGAGGTGATCAGCCGCGCCCGTGAGGTGCTTGCGAACCTCGAAAAAGCGGAGTTCAATGAACGGGGAGAACCCGCTGCCTCGCCGACTATTCGACATCGTGATGGGGAGGGGAGCGGCGGAGTAAAACCAGGAGCGGCTGCGGCGGCTGATGCTCCCGAACCTCAACTCGGCCTTTTTGCAAGCCGGGAAGGCCTGCTCGCCCAAGAGCTTGCAAGTCTGGACCTCGACGCCATGACTCCCCTGGATGCGATGAACAGATTGGCGGAACTGAAAAAAAAAGCGGAGGATAAATCATAGAGCCGGCTTTCGGATCAGGCATTTTTCATCTGAAAATCCCCCTCACCCCAGCCCTCTCCCTCGGAGGGGAGAGGGAGTACGTCGTAGCCCCTCCAATGATAAGCCCCCTCTCCCTTTTTCCCTCTCCCACTGGGGGAGAGGGGTAGGGGTGAGGGGAGTTGTATTGGGTTGGGGAGGGTGATGGTCAGGTAGCCGAATAAATATCAATTTTCATTCCTCTTTGTGAGCGTAGTTCATGTATGTTTCATAATTACTCGGGCAGCCATGACGGTCACGGCGCGCTTTTTTGCGCCTGTGCTCGGCAGCAGGCCTGAATAGTTACAATTTTTCTTAGTTGACACCGTGGCCCGATTTTTGGTATTATCACGACCTACCACAAAAGCTTGAAAGGAGTCGTATCAGCAATGCAGGTAATCTTACGGGAAGATATTGAAAAGTTGGGCAAAATCGGCGATCTCGTGAAGGTGGCCGACGGGTATGCCAGGAATTTCCTCGTTCCCACGAAAAAGGCCATCGAGGCCACGCCCAAGAACCTCCATGCCATGGAGCATGCAAGGAAGATGGTTTCCGACCGGCTTCGCAAGCTCAAGAAAGAGGCGACCTCGGAGGCCGACAAGATCAAGGGCCTTTCCATTACGATCAAGGCCAAGACCGGAGAAGAAGGGAAGCTTTTCGGCTCCGTCACGTCCATGGACATTGCCGAGGCCGCCAAGGCCCAGGGCGTGGTGATCGACAAGCGCAAGATCGTCCTTGCCGAACCCATCAAACGGCTCGGTGATTTTACCGTCGTGGTGAAGCTCCATGCCGACATTGCCGCTGAACTGAAAGTCTCGGTGGTAGCTGAGTAGGGGCAGCCCTTTGTGGCTGCCCTGATTTCTGATTTCGGATTGCGGAATGCGGATTGAACATCGAATTTGAAACACGCTGCGCAGAAGGCTGGTGAATTCACCAGCCTCTGTTTTTTCGTTTCCATAATACCCCTGTCTGAGGTATAATCATGTCCATGCAGACGCCCTCAGGGATCCAGGCAGACCTGTCTCTCCAGAAACTTCCGCCGCAGAACGTCGAAGCGGAGCAGGTGGTCCTCGGCGCCGTTCTGATCGAGAACGACTCCCTCAATAAGATCGTAGAAATCCTCTCGCCCGGCGACTTTTACAAAGATTCCCACCGCAGGATTTTCTCCGTCATGCTCGACATGTTCGAGCGGGGGGAGGCCATCGACCTCATCACGCTCACCGAGGCGCTCCGCGGCAAGACGGGCGTTGAAAGCTCCGGTGACGCATCGTATGTATCCTATCTCGTCAGCCTCGTCCCCACGGCGGCCAATATCAAGAACCACGCGCGGATCGTGCGCGAGAAGTCCGTCCTGCGCAAGCTCATTCATACTGCCACGGACATCATAACCCAGAGCTACGATGGGTCGGCGGCGGCGAACGGCGGGGTCGAAGAGATCCTTGACCAGGCCGAAAAGTCCATCTTCGAGATCACCCAGAACAAGATCCGGGACTCCTTCATTCACGTCAGGGACATCGTCAAGGGCAGTTTCGAGACCATTGAGCGCCTCTACGAGCGCAAGGAGATGGTCACCGGCCTCCCCACGGGTTTTGTGGACCTGGACAAGATGACCTCGGGACTCCAGCCGAGCGACCTCATCATTGTGGCAGGAAGGCCGTCCATGGGAAAGACGGCGTTCTGTCTGAACATCGCGGCGCATGCCGCTCTCGATCACGGAAAGGGCGTTGCCGTCTTCAGCCTCGAAATGGCCAGGGAACAGCTGGTGATCCGCATGCTCTGCTCCGAAGCGCGGGTGGACGCGCACCGGCTCAGGACGGGGTATTTGTCCGAGTCGGACTGGCCCAAGCTCACCATGGCCGCGGGCAGACTGTCCGAGGCGCCCATTTTCATCGACGATACCGCCGCGATCTCCGTTCTCGAAATGCGCGCCAAGGCCCGCAGGCTCAAGGCCGAGCACGGCCTCGACCTCATCATCGTGGATTACCTCCAGCTCATGCGCGGTCACGCAAGCGCGGACAACCGCGAGCAGGAAATATCGACCATCTCCCGTTCTCTCAAGGCCCTTGCCAAGGAGCTCCAGGTGCCGGTCATCGCGCTCTCGCAGCTTAACCGCGCCGTCGAAACGCGGGGCAAGGACAAGCGGCCCATGCTCGCCGACCTGCGCGAGTCGGGCGCCATTGAGCAGGACGCCGATGTGATCTTCTTTATCTACCGCGACGAGGTGTATAACAAATGCGAGTGCCTCCACGACGGGGAATGCACCTGCGGCAGGAGAGGCGTGGCCGAGGTCATTATCGGTAAGCAGAGGAACGGCCCGGTGGGGTTCGTGAACATGACGTTCATAAGCAAGTTCACGAGGTTCGAAAACTCGGAGAAACGGTTTTAACCCATAGCAGTAATGGAAACAAAATTCAGACACGAAGGCGCCAAGACACGAAAAAGGCAATGCAAAAGTCAAATTGCAAAATGCAAATTGTAAAATTGCGGTATGGCCCCAGGCCATGATTTATATTCCTTCATTTTGACTTTTGCATTTTGCACTCTGCATTTTGCATTCATCAGACTTCGCGCCTTCGCGTCTTCGTGGCATATTTGGTTCCGGCCTGTCCGGGAGGTGACTGGTGTCCGCGGAAAAAGTTAAACTCACGGAAAACGTACAGAAGTACCTTGACAAATCCGACTGGAAGTCCGCGATTACGGAGATGGAAAAGCTTTTCGCCGTTGACCCCGATCCCCAGGTACGGGTGCGCATCGGCGATGCCCGGCAGAAGCTGAACCAGAAGGCCGAGGCCGTGAAAGAGTACGTGCGCGCCGCCGACCTGCACGCGGAAAAGGGGTTTGTGGTCAAGGCGCTGGCCCTGTACAAAGTCGCCCTGCGGCTGGACCCGGCGAATAAGCATGCCCAGGAGAAGATGGAAGCGCTCCATTCCAATACCGCCGTTTCGGTCAACAAGAAAGAGCCGGAGGAGGCCGGGGCAGCGGCGCCCACCAGGAGCGTTATCCCGCTCTTTTCCGACTTTACTCCGGACGAGTTCAACGATTTCGTCAAAAAGATGGTCATTCAGACCACGCCTCCGGGCAAGGTGATAATCCATGAAGGCGAGGCCGGCAACTCTATCTTCCTGATCACGCGGGGTTCGGTGAAGGTATACACATCCTTCAGCGGCAAGCGGGTTGATCTCGCCGAGCTCAGGCCGAGCGACTTCTTCGGCGAGATCGCGTTCCTTACGGGCAAGCCCCGGACGGCCACAGTGGAAGCGGCGGAAGAAACGGACCTCCTCGAGGTCCCGGAAGAAGAGCTGATGGACCTTATTTCCCGGCGTCCGCGAATCAAGGAAGTCCTGCAGAAGTATTACGAGATGCGGGTCCGGAGCACGATTGAGAAGGTCAAAGGGATCAGCCCTTAGTCAGTTACAAATCAAATTCTTTTCAACAGGGGAAGAATATTTCTTCAATGTCTCGATTTTTACCGCAATTTTGCAATTTCCAATTTCCAATTTTCAATTCCGCTTTATGCGGGTTAGGGGAGGCAGCCGGTGGCATCGGAAAAGGCGCAGCTTATCGATACGATACAGAAGCACGTGAGTAAAGGCGACTGGAAAGCGGCCATCCCGGAGATGGAAAAGCTCTTTGCCCTGGACCCCGACCCCATGATCCGCGTACGCATCGGCGATGCGTACCAGAAGCTGAACCAGAAGGCCGAGGCGGTGAAGGAGTACGTGCGTGCCGCTGATCTCTTTGCCGTGCAGGGGGCGGTCGTCCGGGCCCTGGCGCAGTACAAGCTGGCCCTGCGTCTCGATCCCTATCACCGGTCGGCCCTGGATAAAATGGCGGCGCTTTACTCCAACAAGACCGTCGTGGAAAAGAAGGCGGAGCCCGTGGAGGAAGGGAAGCAAAAACCGGCGAACAGCGTCATCCCTCTGTTCGCGGGTTTCACCAAAGAGGAGTTCTACGACTTTACCAAGATGATGGTCGTGCACACGATGCCGCCCGGCCAGGCGATCGTCCGCCAGGACGACCGGGGAAAGTCGGTGTATATCATCGCCAACGGCTCCGTCAGGGTCTATACCGCGCTTCTTTCAGGAGAGCAGGTGGACCTTGCGGTGCTGTGGCCCGGCGATTTCTTCGGCGAGATGTCGTTTCTCACCGGCAAAGCCAGGACGGCCACGGTGGAGGCGCGGGAAGACTCCAATATTCTGGAGGTGGAAGAGGATAAGCTCCGGGAGTTGATTACCCGGAGACCGCACGTCCTCGAAGTGCTCCGGCAGTATTCGGAAATGCGGGCCAAGGGAACGATCGAAAAAATTCAGGCAACGAACGTGTGACGGGGGAGGGGCCTATGCACCGTCAGCCGGCAGTAGCGGGATTTTTTTATCCCGGTTCCGCGGAATCGCTCAGGAAACAAGTCGAGGGGTTCGTCGTCTCCGGTGCTGAAAAGATAAAGGCCATCGGCATCCTTTCACCTCACGCGGGCCTGATGTATTCCGGCTCCGTGGCAGGCGCCGTGTATTCAAAGGTTGAACTGCCGGACACCTTTGTTCTCATCGGGCCGAACCACACCGGCCTGGGTGCGCCGGTCTCGCTCATGGCAAGCGGCTCCTGGGAGACGCCCCTCGGCACGGTGGACATCGACGAAGCCCTCGCAGCTCTCATTCTCTCCAAGTCCACGCGCATCCGCGAAGACTTGCTCGCCCATCTTCAGGAGCATTCTCTCGAAGTACAGCTCCCCTTCATCCAGTATTTCAAGGATGCCTTCAAAATCGTCCCGATCCAGATGCTCGACACCAGGCTTGAGACCTGCCTTGAGGTGGGGCGCGCAGTGGCGGAGGCGATTAAAGAGAGAAGACAGAGGACGGAGGACGGAGGACAGACGATAGGGGACAAAGATCAAAATTCCGCAATCCGCCTGTCTGCGTGCAGCGCACAGGCAGGCAATCCGCAATCCGCAATTCATGACGTGCTCATCGTAGCGAGCTCGGACATGAGCCATTATGAACCCGCCGCCGCGGCGAAAGAGAAAGACTTTAAAGCCATCGAGCAAATTCTCAAGCTCGACGCGGAAGGACTTTACCATGTCGTGAGGGAGCATGGCATCACCATGTGCGGATACGGCCCCGCGGTCGCCATGCTCGCGGCAAGCAAGGCCCTCGGCGCCGCCAAGGCAGAACTGATCAAATACGCAAACTCCGGCGAGGTGAGCGGCGACTACGACCAGGTTGTGGGATACGCGGGGATCGTGGTTTTCTAATACTTGTGAAGTTTGTTCGGCGCGTTTGGGAAACGCGCCCTACAAAGGAGTAGGGTCCGTTCCCCGAACGGACCGCACCATGGAAAAACATAACAATATGCTGGTTGCCGCGCTTTAAAATATATGGTAAAGTTAATATTGTCAAGGCGTCAGAGGAGGGAGGTGCTTACGATCATGCTTGGAATTAAAGAGAAAACCCATGATATAAAAGACTACAAGCTTTTACCGGAAGGTGCGCCCTATCAGCTTATTGAAGGAGAGCTTATTATGACACCTGCGCCGAATCCAAGGCATCAAATTATTTCCGCCAACATCTTTAAGCGACTGTCACAGTTTACCGATGAGAAACAGGCGGGAATGGCTCTTTATTCTCCCGTAGACGTGTATCTTGAAGAAGAGAACGCCTTTCAACCCGATATCGTTTTCATCTCAAAAATGCGGCAGGATATCATCAAACAAGACGGTATTTACGGCGCACCCGATATGGTGATCGAGATACTTTCGCCTTCCACGGCGTACTATGATATAAAAAAGAAATTCAAAGTTTATGAGAGATACGGTGTGAAGGAGTATTGGATTGTCGACCCTGAGATGAAAGGGGTGGAAATATTCATTCCGACTCCAAAAGGCGAATTTGAATTATCGTCCAAGTGCGATGAAACAGGGGTTGCAAAATCCATACTGCTTGCCGGCCTGGAAATAGACCTCAAGGATATTTTCAGAATCTGATAATCCTGCATTCAGCAGTTGGACGCAGATAAGAGGCTGTTGCACAACCTCGATTTTGTCACCCTGAGCCGGGAAAGCGAGATTCTTCGCTCCGCTCAAAATGACCCGCGAAAGGCTCAGAATGACAGAATTGGCTAAAATGGCATTCTTGCAACAGGCTTCAAAGTATCAGTATCAAAAAAACACCCGTTTGCTCCATTTGATGGGTGACTTTCCCTGTCTGCTCAGTACAAAAACCTGTCTCAACAAATAATTCCTGCATCCGGCATGGATCCCGCAATCCCCGTGCAATGACGCTCGGTTATAGTGCCGCCTGAAAAAATCCTTCAGGAGGCATATCATGCGCATATACGGCACGGAGCGGGGAATGAGTTTGATAGAGCTTTTAACGGTCATCGTCATCATCGCTATTATGGCGGGGTTCGTGTCCGTGAGCAAGGACCTTATCCGGAGGGAGCGGGTCGCGAGCATAACGAGAGAACTGTACGCCGACCTCCAGCGGGCGAGGCTGGATTCCATGACAAAGGATTCGCAGGGGTTCGGCGTGAGGTTCGAATCATCCAATGCATACACGATCTTCCAGTTCAACGACTGCAATGGAGACTATAATTACGATTCCAACACCTGCGCCGGCGGTGGCAGGGAGGAGATACCTCTGATGACGAAAAACATGCCTTCCTCAGTGGAGCTTAAAAAAACGAACCCGTCTACCGATTGCGATAATAAAGTTCTGATATTCGACAGGTTCGGGCTCCCCCGGCGCGACACCGGCGGACTGGGGATGATGACTATTGTCGTGAAAAACGAGCCGGACTCAGGGTTGATAAAATGCGTCAGCGTAAGCACGAACAGGATACGTGAGGGCCTGTGGGGATGGGACAAGAAAGAGCGCCGCGATACATGTATAGAGCAGTAAAACTCCCAAACACTCCAGTATGTAACAGATTACATACCTGAGAACAGTCCCCTCCTTTTTGCCAGAAAATAAATATTTAACCAATTGAAATATAATAATATTATACTGGTACAGGTGTTGCATACTATCTTGTCGAATATGTTTACGGCAGGCATAAACACAAAGGTGGAACCAGTGATCAGGTTCAGGATCATATGCCCGGAATGCGGCGCAACGCTCATCACCCGGTCTCCCGAAGGGGCCATCTGGGAAACTTGCCCCCATTGCCGGCGCCATGTATGGGACCTTTATGACGCCTTGATGTCGGATGTATTCCCGGCAGAGCAGGAATCGCCTTTCACCTCTGCTGTGACCGTAGAGGCTGTCAACTGAGGGAACCGGCTATGATGAGGCACAGGTCAAAAAAAATGCGTGGTTTTACCCTCATCGAACTTATGGTGGTGATAGCCATTATCTCCATTCTTGCCGGGATTGCCGCATTGAGTGTGGACCTTATCCGCAAAGAACAAGTCTCGAGCAGGACAAAAGAGCTTCTGGCCGACATTCAGCAGGCAAGGGTAGAAGCAATGACCGTGGGCCCGACGACTACTATACAGCAAATGAGAGGAGCGGGGATACGGCTTGTTTCGCCCACATCATTTGTCGTTTTCAAGTTTAACGACTGTGATCAGGATTATACGTATGATGTGGACGGGTGTCCCGGACCGGCGCGGGAAGAGGCTGAGGCGCGGACAGTCGCGTTGCCCTCATCAATCGAGGCGAAGCGGTTGGATGCGAGTAACGTGCTTGTCGATCCCGCCAACGTTACCGCAACCGACATATTAATATTCGACAGACTCGGTATGCCGAGAACGTATGAGTGGAACAGGGTTTCAGGCTTCACCATCGTAGTGCGACATCAGAGTGCCGGACATGCAAAATGCATCATAATTGATTCCAACAGTATACGGGAGGGCTCGTGGAATGGCAGTACGAACACATGTACGCGCCAGTAAAGGCTTTTCTCTCATTGAGCTCATGATTGCCGTCGTATTCATCATGATCTCCATGCTTGCGCTGCTGACGGCGATCGTGACCTCCGTGAGAACCAACCTGGAGAACGACTTGCGGAATACCGCGATAAGAGTCACGAATCAGACCGCGGAGGCGTTGCTGGCCCTTTCGATACATCCGACGATAGACCCGGAACTGACCGACGGATCCCACTCAAGGATCGCGGGGAATACGACACAGAACGAAAAGGGTTTTCCGCTCACGGCGCAGACCGTTCGGGGCAGCCGGCAGACGTACACGATCCAATGGGCGGTTGTCTCGCGAACGACAAACGTAAAAGAGATCACGATTACCGTGAGTTATACGTCCAGAAACAAGCCGTATACAAATACGGCCGTAATTTACAAGCATAAGGTGATATGAAGCACATGAAAAACAAATATGGGTTTTCATTAGTAGAGCTTTTGATCGTAATGGCCATCTTTTCAGTGGTCATGGCAGGGCTCTATGCCGCCACCAGCGTACAGTTGCGGGAAGGAGTAAAGGAATACCGCCTTGCGGAATCGGAGATGGAGCTCGGAATATCGAAAAATATAATTGAGCGGGACATCGGTATGGCGGGCTACGGCCTCATGGATGACTATGATTTTGACGATGATGGCACGCCGAATTTCACTCCGCGGGCGGCAGGCGCAACTGATGACAATCCTGATACGTTAACGCTGATGGGAACAGCCCTCGGTCTGGCTTCCCGGGCGGCACAGGGCTGGGCGCCTGCGCAGTCAGTTGCCGGCAACGTGCCGTCATTCTTAACATTTAATGATGCCCGTGAGGATGTCTTTCCAAATGACAGAATTATCATTATGGACCCCAACACAAAAGCCCTGGTCGGAGACGGAGCGGAATGGCGGTTCAAATACAGGACCACGACCCCGAAAATTGTCCTCCTCGCGACCGACGGTTCGGACGGTGCAGCGTTTACACAATCATTCGTAGGGATGACGGTATACGGGATCAGTCATAACGGCGCCACAGCGGACATTGCCCAGCCTTACTATGCCGTCAGATATTATTCGCCGGATGCTGTTTCATCCCCCCCTCCAGCGCTCTGCGCACCAGGAACGAGAAATCTTTTACGGGCAGAAAGCAAGACGAGCGCTTCTCCGGCCGGCGGAGAACCCATGCTGAACTGCGTCCTTGACTTTCAGGTCGCCCTGGGTCTCGATACGGACGAAGACGGGACGATAGATTCATGGGACAATGGGGGGGTTACGGCGCAGGGGTATGCTTCAAAGGACCTCAACAAGCGGTTGAAACAGGTGCGGGCATACGCCCTTGTTCAAGCGGGGAACCGGGACCAGGGCTACACCTACTCCAATCCCGATCCGGCATATGCGAGCACGCCTGACAAGATCAGGGTGGGGGACCTCTATTTGAAAAACGGAGCAACGGGAAGAGACGTTCAGCTTACGCCGGAACAGCGGAAGTACCGGTGGAAAGTCGTCACCTTTGCCGTGACGCCGAGGAATACGAGATGAGATCAGACAGGGAAACAGGAGAACGGACCATGAACTCGAAGCTTAAAGCTGACGGAGGCGTCGCGCTCGTCACGGCGCTTATCATTACCGCGGTGGTGTTCCTGCTGATTATGAGTTCGCTTTACGTTATTACCAGTTCAACGAGTATTTCAGGCGCGGGAAAAAGATATGCCACTGCATCGGAGGCGGCGGACGGCGCTGTGGAACTGGCGAAGGATACTATATCTCTGACTTGGAGAATAGAAGATCTACCTTCCATAATTCCAACCGGCGCTTGCGAAGGGGGGCCATCTTACGACCTTTCCTATGCTGTTCAAAATCTGAACAGCCCCTGTACAAAAACCATCACGCTCCCCGGCACCATGAATGAATACTATAAGGCAACGGTCACGATTGTATACTTATACAGTGCGGGCCAGGCAGGGAGCAGGATAGAATTCCCGCCCAGGTTCGTCGGCGGCATGTCTGGCGTCGGTCTTTACTACAAGATTACGACAATCGTAAGAGATACGAAAAAGAATACCTCAGCGGAAAATTCGGTCCTGTACAGGTTTACAGGCTAAGAGTCAGGAATATATGCGGAGGATATGACATGAAACTGTCTGGAATATTGCTGGCGGTGCTGGTGTTTCTCAGTGTTGCAGGAAATGCCGTCGCAGAGGAGAAACCGGTGAAAGGCGGCGGAATGCTGACCTCCATCGAATCAGACGGAGCCGTCATTATTGGCGGAAAAAGGTATACGGTTTCCTTCTCGGCCCAGATATTAGACTGGAGAAAGTTCTCTGTCTCTCTAAGCAAGTTCAGCCTCCCCGCCAGGGTTTACTTTGAATTTGAGCAAGCGCAAGACGGCCCGGTGATCAGATTGATTAAGGAAATCCCGCAGTAGAGCGGCAAGGGTGACGAAGTTGAGGCGAGCAGTGACGATGAAGAGAGGTGAATTAACATGAAGCGCCGAAAAGACATTCTTAAATCGATTGTTATCCTCGGCATCCTGGTTATGCCGGCCATATGGGCGCCGTCTTCGGCTTTCAGCGCCGTGCCTATGGAATATTGTTCGACTCCGCCCTTCACGAGCAACACCGTTCCGCCGAACGTCTTGATCGTGCTCGACAACTCGGGGAGCATGAACGACTGGGCATACTCTACCGCATACGACCCTACGCGCTATGTTGCCGGGGATCCGACTAAGCCGGGATACTACGGATATTTCGAACCTTCCAAAAACTACCGTTATACCGGCGTGCTGTGGGAGGAGACGACGCTGACCACAGGCACGACGGCAAATCCGATCGCGACAGGCGACTTCCTGAACTGGGCCACCATGCGCAGGATCGACGTGGCAAAAAAGCTCCTGATGGGCGGCAAATCGCTTCCCACCTCTCCCAATCCCGGCGATACGGTGGCGCTTCTGGGTGAGAGCTCTACCACGCCGACCTGGGATTTTGCCAAGACAGACGCCGGCGGGAGGATGGGCGGTTTTCCCGCAGGCACTTACAATTATGAGATGCGGGGAGCTCGACTGTACGTTGTCCCGAATTTAACTACAACTACAGATCCTACAAAAGTTCCGAAATCGAACTATAACGAGACGTGGTCGTACTATGGCCAAACCACTCAATACAGGACCGTGGACGACAAGACGATCAACGATGATTTAGACTATATATATAATACAACTACTACAGCTTCTCAGCTTTTCAATTATACGGCGTTCACGAAAGGCGACCCTCCTGCAGACATTCTAGCAGGTGCGACGATTGAGTCCGTCACCGTCCGTTTCCGCGCGAAAAAGACCGATAACGCCACTAGCCGCATTAAAGCAACAATTCTTGTCGGCGGGACAGAATATCAGCATTCCAACTATACCAATCTGTCCACAAATTGGGAGACCTATCAGTTTACCTGGACCGTAAATCCACGCACAAACGTGGCCTGGACAGTGGCTGATTTGACCGATACGCTGAGCGCCAATTACCTGAGCGCCTTCGGCGTGTACAACGTAACGAACCCCACTGCCACGCTCTATCCCAAGGTCACCTGGAGCGAGCTCTCCGTCGCTCTTTCAGCGCCCTCAGGAGGGCCGTACACAATCAAGATCAACTCCCTGTATGACGACTGGGCCATGAAGAACGGCATTCTCTACAACTTGGGCGACGAAGCCCGTTTCGGCCTGGCCTTCTATAATGGCACCACTGCCAGCAACGACGGGGCATACATTGCGAATTACGTTAACTTCAGTCAGCCGACAAACATGATCGTGACGATCCAGACCCTGACTCCCGATACCTGGACACCGCTGGCGGAGACCCTGTTCGAGATGGTCAGGTATTTCAGGCAGGATCCGCCATTTTATAGAACACAGGATTTTACCGTAGGCTATAATGTGAGCACCGGCAGCTATGATTACAAAGACCCTTATTACTTCGACTATGCTTCAAGCCCCCCGTCCGATCAGCTTGTGCCGTGTGTCAAGTCCTTTATTCTTTTGCTCACGGACGGAGAGTCGACCCAGGACTTGAACATACCAGCCACGGCGACCGGCGTGCCGGCAAGCAAAACTCTCACCAATTATGACGGATTAAATAACAGCCCCGGTTCTTACCCCAATTACGGTTCGAATTATCTCGCCGACGTCGCTCTCTGGGCGCGGACAGCGGACGTCCGGCCGGGCACGTGTTCCGGTACTACTCAATCCGCATGGACGCAACCGTGCATTCCCGGGAATCAGAATATTGTTACTTACAGCGTGTTTATGTTCGGCAGCGGCTCACAATTATTGAAAGACGCCGCCATCAACGGCGGATTTGAGGACCTGAATGGGAATAATCTGCCTGACTGCTCAAACCCGAGGGAATGCTACCGGGAAACGAACAACGACGGTACTCTCAATTCGAGCGACTTGCCCATTACCTATTTTGAAGGGGACGACGGGTATGCACTTCAAAAAAACATTACCGAAGCGATCACGAGTATTTTGAGGCGAGCGGCATCAGGTACGGCAGTTTCAGTGCTTACAACCTCTTCACGGGGCGTAGGGTCAATGCTCCAGGCATACTTTCTGCCGGTGAGACAGGAAGGGACCAGGGAGGTTACCTGGACGGGCAGCACCCAGAATATCTGGCTGGACCTGCAGGATAATCTGCGGGAAGACACGAATAACGATTCCAAACTCCAATTAGTTCAGGACAAGGCGATAAAGCTTTACTTTGACACACTGAACAGCGAGACAATGGCTGCCAGTTTTAGTACGGACGCCGACGGGAACAGCGATGGTTCGCCGGGGACATTGGCCTCGTGCGACCCGGAGAGTACGAAGAAGTTTTCGGAAATTACATACCTTTGGGAAGGCGGGAAAAAGCTTGCATTGAAACGGCCTTCAATGCGTTCCATATTTACATCCAAGAAGTCCATCGTGGGGACTACAACGACCACCTTGGACGGCACGACCCTGCCTAAGCAGCCGGTTTTTGCTACCACCATGGACGCTGCCACCCTTAAGCCCGCGCTCAACGCGGATGCGACCTATACGGCGGACAATATCATACGGTATATCAGAGGGGAATGCCTGGAGACAGGGGTTTTGAGCGAGGATGCTCCCTGCAACAGTACGGCGAGTTCAACGTACAGGGACCGGCGCGTGACCGTGAGCGGAGGCGATACCAACGGCAATGTATGGAAACTTGGGGACATCATAAGTTCCACGCCCAAAGTCTTCTCCGCTACGGCATTAAATGCCTATCACATGGCCTATGGTGACGGCACGTATACAAGCTTTGTATCGAGTGATGCCTATAGAAAACGATCTTCCACGATATCTTCCATGGGGTTCATAGGGGCAAACGACGGCATGCTCCATGCAATCAGGGTCGGATATCTGAAGGAAAAGGATTTTTCCGCAGCTGATCTTGCTGCCGATGTAAAGGCGCTTTTCCAGAATTTCTTTTCCGGCGACACAGGCACCGACAAGCTCGGAGAAGAGGCATGGGCTTACATCCCGTTCAATGCCTTCCCTTATCTCAAGTACCTCGCTGACCCCACTTACTGCCATATTTACTATAACGATCTTACGGTGAACCTGCTTGACGTAAGCATAGCGGCTCCGACAGGGTGCACAGAAACGGACACTTCGCTGTGCACGAAGACGGCAGACAGTTGGAAAACGGTCCTTATCGGCGGCATGCGGTTCGGCGCCGCCTGTTCAGGCGGTATAAGCCCCACCGGCCCGCCCACGGGCGCGCCCGCCAACGTAGGGTTCTCTTCCTTCTATGCACTGGATATTACGGATCCTGAAAACCCGGTGCCGATGTGGGAGTTTACCGATCCCGATCTGGGTTATGCCACAACGTACCCGGCGGTCCTGAGAACAGGGGACAAGAACCTGAACGGCTACTGGTATGCCGTCATCGGCTCCGGCTCAAAACAACTGCCCAAGAGCGGTCAGGACATAAACAGAACTACTCCAAGTTATATATATATCCTTGATTTGAAGGCCGGTACGCGTGTGAAGAGGATACTCCTCGACCATAATGCAATCGTCGGAGACATCCTGGCTGTGGATGCCAATAGAGATTACAAATCGGAGAAAGTCTATTTCGGCACCGCATATAAAGATACGACGTGGAAAGGGAAACTCGTAAGCATAGCGATACCGGACCAGGATCTGTCGCAAACCTGGACGAACGAGGCGACCGCAGTTACGTACCTGGTTTCGGACAACTATCCCTTTACCGCTTCCCCGGACGCGGTCCTGGACGAGAAACGACAGGTCTGGGTCTATCAAGGCTCGGGCAAGTATTACAGTGATGTGGATGAAACCGATTCATCACAGCAGATATTCCTGGGCATAAAGCATGTCTCCGGCATAGCTTATCCGCTGACAACGGCCGGCCTGGATAACAGAACGAATGTACCCACAACAGGCACTGTCACGGGAACGACCCAGGCATGCATATATGATACAAAAGCGAGCCCCCCTGATTTTGCAATAACGACTATGGTGACCTCGATCAGCCGCACCTCTGCAGCAGTGCTGACCCCTGCCAACGGCTGGTACGTAAACCTTGCTACCTCACCTACGGCGGAGCGGGTCATTTCGAGGCCGCTTGCAATCGGCGGGCTCGTTGATTTTCTGTCATACAAGCCGAATGCCGACCCGTGCGCCGCCGGTGGAGACTCTTATCTCTATTCACTGGCGTATACCACAGGGGTTGCCCCGGAGAACGTCGCAATCATGCACCCCGACACAACCGGCGGCGTAACTGCCGGCTCCGTGACGGTGGCAAAGGGGATCAAGCTGGGACCTGGCGCGCCGCCGACCGGAGAGGCCATCATCATACCGCCTCCAAAGGAAGGGGATGCCCAGAAAGACAAGTTCAAAAAGAAGATACAGGTAGCCACCGGCGTGATCGTAGAGGCGGAAGATGAAACAGCATATTCGCTGTCAAACAAGATCATGCACTGGCTGAAAAAGTAAGAGTCAGGGGCAGCCCTCAACGGCTGCCCTTTTTGTGATTGGACGGAAATACAAATTGCTCGCCTATCGCACCTTGACAGCTAAAATTTGCTATCCTATAATTGATGTACACGTAAAAAGTCCCCAGTTCTGTCATTGCGAGGAGCGAAGCGACGTGGCAATCTTGATTTTTCAAGTGGTTATGAACGGCGAGATTGCTTCGCTTCGCTCGCAAAGACACGTTTTGTGACTTTTTACGAGACCATCAAGATTGCATTCCAACCATTTTCTAATGTTACAACTTAATAGCCTCTGAAGGAGGTATCGAGTGATGGCAAAAAGAATCCTCAGTTTTATGGCCACAGTATTCTTCGTTTTTTGCTTCCAAACACCTGGTTTTACCCAATCCCTGCCTGTCTTCGGCCCCAATAAATACGTAAGAACAACTGGCGCACCTAATACCTATACCGCTTCATTTCAAAGCTGCAATACAGGGGCTACTTATAAACTCGTCGTAGAGAACGGCGAAGGGGACAAAAACAGGATAAGCTCGGCATTCATTACGCTCAACGGGCAAGAAATAGTCAAACAAAATGATTTCTCCCAAAAGATAGATAAAATTGAAAAAGCCGCAACTCTTCAGCAGGAAAACACCTTGGAGATAAAACTGGCGAGCGGACCGGGCGGCTTTATCAAAATAAGCGTTTATTGCGTTTCGAACTGTCTCGAAGTAAAGATAGCCTCTCCCGCAAGCGGAACTAACGTTAACAAATCTCAAACAATAATCAAAGGCGACCTTTACAATGCCTTCGGCGAAACCGGAGTCGTCCTTCAATCCTCCGGTCCCGGCGGCAAAGCTTCCGCATTGGCCCAAACCCGGGGAGCGAACTTTGCCGGCGTCATACCGCTCCAACAGGGCCAGAACACCATAACTGCCACCGCTACCGACGCCTGCGGGTATAAAACCACAGACACCATAATCGTAAATACAGAGACGCTCGAAGAAAAGATAAGCCTCACGGCCAATCCGAGCAGTGGAATTCCCCCCCTAAGTGTAACCCTTGAAGCAGAGGCGTATCCGCCCAATCCTGTATCAAGCTATTCATGGGACACAAATGGAGACGGCACCCCGGACCAGACAGGATCAACACTCTCAAAAATTACAGTTAGCTACCAAAATCCCGGCCTCTACTTTCCCAAAGTGACCATTACTGATACAAAGAACAATACGTACAGTGAGACAACCATTGTTAATGTTCTCTCCAAAGAAGAAATAGATGTCATTCTTAAAGGTAAGTGGGATGGCATGAAGGGGAAACTCAGTCATGAGAAAATAACTGATGCATTAAATTATTTTGCAAAAGACTCGAAGATGGAATATCGAGAAATATTTGAACTGCTTTCTCCGAAGTTGTCGTCTTTAGTTTCTGGAATGAGCGAAATAACCATGATGGGGGTTAGAGAAAATGTTGCAGAGTATTATATAAAACGCTTTCAGAGAGGAACAGATATAAGTTATTTCATCTACTTTATAAAGGATGAAGATGGAATTTGGAAAATCCGTGATTTTTAAATATTTTCTCCTTGACAAGAAATAAGATAAAGGAGATCAATATGAAAAAGAAAGCCATCATCATTATTTTTAGCGCAGTGCTCTTTCTCATAATATTAGTTTCTAATATTTGGGGGACTGGCTGGATTTTTTATACAGATGGGCCATACAGGGGAAAAGTAACTGATGCTGATACAGGGCAACCGATTGAAGGAGCAGTAGTGGTCGGGATGTGGAGGCTTGAGGCTTATGGAGGGCCTGCTGCACCTTCAGAGCCATACTGTGATGCACAGGAAACAGTGACAGGCAAGAATGGTGAATTTGAGGTGCCGAGAGCGTCTTGCTTTCACTGGTGGCCTTTTACTAAAATGGGCGTAGGAAGATTTACCGTGTTTAAGCCAGGTTATCTTTCATATCCGCCAACAGGGGCGACATTTGAAGAAAGAAAGGCTAAGATGCCTGGTTTTACTGGACAAGAATTTAGGGATAAAAAAAAATATAACGCTATAAAACTGGGAAAACATAAAACTTTTGCAGAAAGAAGATCAACCTTGGCTTCAGTGGATATATTTTATATAGAAAAAGTTCCGCTTCTTCAAAAATTAGTTGATAAAGAAAGCAAAGCACTTGGCTTTGATAGATGAAAAATTGAGCGGCAATAACGGAGGAGAAAATGCGTAAG